>Ga0115564_10000008_pt1 | contig 243681 bp, 224 predicted proteins | sample COGITO_mtgs_1105_7_FD_88680 | JGI IMG/M metagenome (GOLD analysis project Ga0115564, IMG submission 88680) | Pelagic marine microbial communities from North Sea - COGITO_mtgs_110523 | ecosystem: Environmental > Aquatic > Marine > Epipelagic | place: Germany:Helgoland, sampling site...
AACAAATTTATTATGAAAACAAATTTAATTAATACATAAATCTGTTGACTTGCTGGAAACCTATAGATAGTATTCATTTCTACATCGTCTCGGTTCAGATCAGTTCGATGAGGAAGTAACTAACCATCTCTTAGAGAAAACTGCATTTTTAATAAAAGGAACTAACTATGAAAAATAAATTTAATCAAAGCACTTTTAAACTCACGATCGCAGCAGTCATGGCACTCAGCACCGCCGGCCTAAACGTGTCTGCCTTCGCGTCACCAGCAACATCAGACTTGGCTGTTACAGCTAATATAGCCATGTCCTGCTCTATCAGTACCACAGACATAAGCTTCGGCGCGTATGATGCTGTTGGTGCTCACGCAGCAGCCCCCCTTATGGCTACTGGCGGGGTAAGTTCGACTTGCACTACGGGTGCATCCGGAAACATAAAAATAAGTCAAGGTTTAAACGCAGCTGCCGATTCGAACGATAGCACTCCACTTCGCCGAATGGTAGCTTCTACAGATCCTGCTAGTTTCCTAGATTATGAAGTTTTTAGTGATTCTGGAAGGTCAGTAGTATGGGAAAACGGAACTGGTGTACCTTATACTGGTACCGGTAGTGCAGTGCCTTTGACTGTTTACGGCTCAGTCGCCGCTGCACAAACTTCTGCTGTTTCAGGAAGTTATTCTGACACAGTAACCGTTGCCATTAATTATTAATAGCGACACGAGTAAAAATACAGGCCCTTTGCGGCCTGTATTTTTATGGCGGAAGTCAACAAGGAAAATAGTGTGAAAATAAAGAAAGGCCAAAGATCCCTTAACCTTGCGATCGTATGGGGCATAGCACTCGGCACCGCTGTTCTTAATGTGCCTGCCTACGCTACTGAAACAGCAGCAAATCTGACTGTTTCAGCAGAGATTACCGCATCTTGCACCATGAGTACCACAGACTTAAGCTTCGGCACGTATGATGCTATTATCGCCAACGCAACACAAGACCTTACTTCTTCTGCCGAGGTTTCAACGATCTGCACTTTAGGTGCAAATGGCGTTATAACTATGGGTGGGGGTAGCCATAGCTTATATTGTATAAGTTCGAAATGTTATCGCCGAATGGCCAATGAAGGAGAAACTAGTTTCCTAAGTTACAACATTTACACTAACGAAAGTTATTCTTGGGGATACGTATGGTCTGACAATCCCTCAGCTGCGAATGAAATCGTCCAAATGATGGGTGCTGGCGTTTCCCAGAATACAACTGTTTATGGTGAAATCCCGAAAAATCAAAAATATGCTGCGGCAGGAAGTTATACTGACACAGTCACTATAACACTGACTTACTAATGCTGGTACGAACAATAATGCAGGCCGCCTACGGTTTATTTCTTTTCGTAGTGGGAGCCAGTGTCGTTAGCGCAACCTCTATTGGGGTGAGCCCGGTGCGTGCGACTTTATCCGTCAACCAACAGGTGGCCGCACTCACCGTGCGCAACAATGACACCGAGGCGATTTCGGTGCAACTGACGGTTATGAATTGGTCTCAGCAAGACGGTAAGGATTTTTTTACAGCCACCCGCGAGTTGCTGGCTAACCCGCCCATTTTCACCGTGCCAGCCGGCGGCTCGCAGTTGATCCGGACTGGGCTACGGCGTGCTCCCGATGCGCAGCACGAGCTAACCTATCGCATCTTTCTGCAGGAATTGCCGCCGCCGCCCAGTCTCGATTTTCAGGGAGCACAGATGCTGATGCGCGTCAGTCTTCCGGTGTTTGTATTACCCGAGGTCGCCGCTAAACCAGTGCTGCACTGGCGGGCGGTGCGTTCTTCAGATGGTGCCCTCAAAATCAGCCTAACCAACACTGGTAACGTTCATATTCAAATTGCCAATTTCAGTCTGTCGCTGCCTGGTAGTGCGCAACCTTGGGTAACCCAGAAGGCTTCTGTATACGTTCTACACGGACAAAGCCGTGACTGGATCCTGCCGTTCAACGCAGAAAACCCGGCTCCGCCACCAGGCACCATTATCCATCTTTTTGCCCAGACGGATGCCGGTGACATGGAGGCCGAAGTCTTGATTGCACCTTAAAATGGACTGGGTGTGGGCCATCGCCCATAAAATTAATTCCCGCAAATTTCTAAATACACTCCTACTTCTGCTTGCCATGATGATGCTAACACCGTCTACGTCGCTGGCCGGTGACACGGCGCTTGTTGCAGATGAACTTTTGTTAGATTTATTTATCAACCAGAAGCGAAAGGACACAGTCTTGTTGCTGCGCAGCGACGGTCGCCTGTTTGCGGGAGCTCAAGATCTACGGCGCTGGCGCTTACGCTTGCCTGATACTAACCCACTAACCCTCGACGGCGAAGACTTCTATGCACTTGACGCGCTAGCGGGCCTGACATACAAATTAGATGAATTCACACAAACGCTAGCAGTGCAAGCTCCTCCAAGCTTATTTGATGCCACACGGCTAATGGGAAAGGAGAGCGGTTTTAGCTCACCCTCGCTTGCGTCTCCCGGCGGATTTCTAAATTACAATGTGTTTGCTAATCATGCACAGGGGCAAACCAATACTAACGGGCTGCTGGAACTAGGTGGGTTCGGTAGCTGGGGTACTGCCCAAACTAGTATTTTGGCGATAGACCTGAATAGGCAAGCTAGCGCCATTCGGCTTGATACTACTTGGACACGGGACCTGCCGATGCAACTCGCCAGCCTTCGTTTCGGTGACGCGATCAGCGGCACGAGTAGTTGGGGCGGTGCGGTGCGTTTCGGCGGCGTGCAGTGGGCAACTAATTTTTCTGTCCAGCCCGGCTTTGTTACCTTCCCGCTGCCAGGGGTTTCTGGCGAAGCGGCGCTGCCCTCCACAGTAGATCTTTATGTTGATAATGCCTTGCGTATGAGGCGCCAAGTGCCCAGCGGACCTTTCAGTATCCAGGATCTACCGGTTTCGACTGGCCAAGGGGAGGCACGTTTGGTGGTACGCGATATTTTAGGGCGCGAGCAGATTATCACCCAGCCCTTCTATACTACCTCCAGACTGCTGAAGCAGGGCCTACAAGATTATTCTTACGAGTTAGGTTTTGTGCGTAGGAATTTTGGTATTGATAGCAACAACTACGGCCGCTTTATAGCGGTCGGCACGCACCGTTTTGGTCTCACCGAGCAGTTCACCGGCGAGGCTCACGGTGAACTGCTCGGTAATCAGCAGACCGTGGGCCTAGGAGGCGTTTTGATGTTGCCCGCAGCGGGTGTATTATCTTTATCCCTCGCCGCGAGCCATAGCGATAAAGGAGTGGGCGGATTGCTGGGGCTTGGGCTTCAGCGTCAGAGCCGCTACTTTAGTTTTGGTGTGAATACTCAGCTCGCTAGTCAGAGTTTCGTAAAGTTGGGGATGCCGTCCGAAAACCTTGCGCCCCGACAGATAAGCCAGGCCTTTGTCAATCTGACAACCGCCGACTATGGCTCCTTCTCAATGAGATACACGCAGCAGTCCTTTCGTGAACAGGAAGATAACGAGATAGTAAGCGGGAGTTACGTCAGAAAAGTAGGAAGTTTAGGCAACTTGAGGATGTCTGTGATGAGGTTTTTAAGCGGGGATGCCAGGACGGTCTTTAGCCTGAACTTCTCCATGCTACTAGGCAATCGCACCACCGCCAACATAAGTACGTCTGCCAAGCCTGGGGTCGAGGAAGCACGGATACAGGTGGGCCGCAATGTGCCAGCAGGCAGTGGAGTAGGGTATCGCCTAATCGCCGGGGTGGGCGATTCGGATGTCCGCCAGGCGGAGCTCAATTTGCAAAATCAGGTTGGTACCTATACCTTGGGAGCAGCACAATCCAACGGACAGAGGGCGTTTCGTGGGAGCGCAACTGGCGGCGTGGCTTTCCTTGGGGGCAGCGCCTTCTTCAGCCGGCGCATCACTGACAGCTTTGCTGTGGTGAAGGTCCCCGACTATTCCGGCGTGGGCATCTACGCGGACAACCAATTGGTAGCACGTACTGACGCCAACGGCAGCGCGTTGCTGCCAAGACTGCGCGCGTATCAAATAAACACAGTGCGCATCGAACAAGCTGATTTACCGCTCGATGCGAAGGTCGACAAGCTTCAGCTTGACGCCGTGCCATATTTCCGTAGCGGCCTGTTGCTGAAGTTTCCAGTTAAGCGCTCACGCGGAGCGCTGCTTACCGTGGTCCTCGAAAACGGCGAACCTTTGCCGGCGGGCGCACTGGCACAAATTATCGCAGATAACATTGAAGAGAATAAAGTATTCCCAGCCGGCATGGGGGGCGAGCTTTATTTGACTGGACTGGCAGTAAGTAATCGGCTAAGGGTTACTTGGCTTGAGCAGAGTTGCGAGTTCATGCTGCCTTTCCCGGAGTCGACAGAGCCGCTACCGTATTTAGGGTCTTATACCTGCACTAGAGTAGAACCATGAGAATATTTGTCAGGCTAAAATTTAGCGTCCGCCGCACTTGTCAAATAGCTCGCTCTGCAGCGGCAAGAACCCTTGCGGGCATACGCAAGCGCAAAGTGCCTGTGCGCTCGCTGATCCTATTAGCGTTTGCGCTAACGGCGCAGCAAGGGAATGCATGCACCTTTAACGTTACAGGGGTGAACTTCGGAAATTATGATGTGTTCAGCAACACAGCGCTTGATAGCACCGGCAATATTGACGTGAACTGCCCTAGCGGTATTGGGTACTCCATGGTACTCAGCACTGGCGGTGGGACCCATATGCAGCGTGTTATGAACAGCGGCGCCTATACGCTCAATTACAACCTTTACACCGCCGCTAACCGCGCCGTCGTATGGGGCGATGCCACCGGCGGCACCGTTAAAGTAAATGGCAGCGGTATTGGTGTGAGCGTAAATCACGGGGTTTATGGGCGTATCCCCGCTCTTCAGAACGTACATACGGGCAGCTACAGTGACATCATCAACGTAACGCTAATTTTTTAACAAGATATTTATGTGAAAAAGTGCGCGTGTAAAGCGGGCAAGCCCATAGGATTTTCACACGCAGTATCTAGTGCCGCAATTTTTTCCCTCGAGAACCATTCAAAGACCCTTTTTTTTTTAAAAAAGAGTAGGTCGCAAAATACAAAGAATTAATTATGTCACCTCTTGAGCAGGTAGTGTGGAATATTGCGGATAACAAGCCCGATCAACTTCAGAATCAGAAAAGCTGTAATTATTAAGGTGTCCTATTTCATCTAGACAACAACAAAAAAACGGCTCATATGCCGTTTTTTTATAAACACTTTACCTCTAAATAACGATACCAGCCATTGATCACATTCAAACCATTACCAATTTCAACAAGGTTGTTTTACTAATAGTAAAAAGTGCTAGTTTGATCAAACATTATGTGTTATTGTTATGATATCAAAAACTCAACAAAGTTTCATAATATGAAAAAATCTAAAGTGGCATTAGGGAATACAACTCGTCAGGCAAATAAAAAATTGCGTCGTGAACGCATATTTAATATAGCAAAGCGCCTAATAGCTGTAAAAGGCTTAGAAGATTTTACTATAAGTGAGCTTGCCAATGAGGCTGAGGTTACTACGCCAACGATCCATAACCTATTCGGGAAAAAAAGTGACATCATTAAAGAGTTGGTTTTGAATTTAATTGAACAAATGCAGGTTGATACAATCAATCCGCCTATCGATCCTATTGAAAATACAAAGTTTTTCGTAGATAGCGTGGCTGCAAAATTCGAGAGTGATACGGATTTTTATCGCGCCGCACTTATGGCGGCAGAACAAGTAGGCTTGTTTGACCCTAGAGTTCAAAATGGACTTTTCCAGCAGGCACAGCAAATGGCAGCACCGAGAGAGGAGTGGTACGAGTGTGGGTTTTTGTTAGGAAATATCGAACCCAGAGCAATTATGAAAAGAGTTCACAATAGCAATCGGCTTGCGCGAATGGACTGGGTTAGTGGCTACATTGATTTGAATCAATTTCGCCATCAGGTTTTAGAGGGCATACTTTTGGTGTACGCGTCCGATGCCAGCCCCGAGCTTCACGTTAGGCTGAGAGAAGAAATTATTAAGCTCAACAGCCCGTAGTTTATTATACTATCAAGTTAGTTACTAGCCATTAGTCTGTAGCGTGGTATTGGGGCTAAGTGAGAAGCTCGCTGGAATTGCCAAATTAAGTCGTCACAATGGTTAACATCCGGCGATGTATGCCTAAAAACGCCACCAATTGCTAGCGGATATCATGCTAGTATCGCTCTCATTGTAGATCTATTCCGGTCATTCCTGCACTGGGGCGCTGTCGTCACTTTCGGTTGCCTGTTCTCGTTGTGACAGGGCCTGACGAACTTCCAAATGACGGGCGTGGCTCATATTCACTTTGTATGACATCCACATTGGTAGCAGCATGATAATCGCCAGCCCCGGGCCTATAATCAGGCCCAGACCCCAAATTACCGTGCCGGACACTTCACCTGGTTGTGCTCCAGCCTGCAGACCTATCAGGTCTAGAAACGGGCCAGCTATCAAGTACGCAAAGGCGCCCACGAATTTGGAGGAAAAGAATCCTATAGCAAAAACAACGCCCTCCTGACGCTTGCCAGTGGCCAATTCCTGCTCGTCCACAATATCTGCCAGCAGCGAGTGAACGGTGATCACGCGGATAATATTCATGGTTATATGTAATGCCCAGTTGGCGAAGATCAAGGAGAATACTACCGTGCTGTTATCTGGTAGTAGATCAAACAATTTCAACGGTGTCAGCCAGAGCAAGTTAATGCAGGACAAGGCGCAGGTCAGGCGCAGTATATGTTGTTTTTCAAACAGCCGATGCAGTAATCCGGAAAACACGGTCGACAACAGTACCGCGAGAATAATGGGACCAGCAAACAGTATGGAAGTCTGGATCGCATCTAGTTGCCAGAAATAGGTGTAAGTCAACAGAAGTAACGTAGCGGTAATGCTGCTAATACTGCCCAATGCCATATCAAGGATCACTACATATAAAAAGTTTTTGTTGCGAAATGTGATGAATATATCGCGCAGCATATTGCTGCCGGCATGTGCTGTGCTGCTGACGAGTTTGGGAATGTAGTGCCAGGTGCCGACAATGCAGATGATACTAAATATTATGACAAGGAGGCCGTTTACCCAGCCAAAAAAATGGTAATTGTCGATAACGAAGCGGCCGTCTAGACCATTTTCTTCGTTGAATAAAAAAATCAGGGCGGTGGCCGAGGCAAGAGTACCTATAATCCAGGCCATATTGGTGCGCATCCCAGCCAGCTGTGTGCGTTCATGATAGTCGGCGGCAATCTCTGCACCGAGGGCTAGGTAAGGCACCATAAAAAAGGTTAGGGCTGTGCGCACTAGCAGCAGGCTGATCAGCAGCCAAGTAAACAGCTGGCCTTGGTCGCTCAGCATGTTGTCGGGTGGCCCGTAAAGCATGACAAAACCCGCAGCTAGTGGAATAACAGCGGCAATCATTAGCGGGTGACGGCGGCCAATTCGCGAGCGTAAACGGTCTGACCAAGCGCCAATCAGTGGGTCGCTGATACCGTCCCAGATAATTGAAATGCCGAGAGCAAGACCGGTCAGCGTCCCCGATAGGCCCAGCACTTGCTTGTAATAAAACAGGATAAAGACACCTATCGTCGCCTCTTTGAGTGCGTGACAGACAATACCCGAGCTATACAGCAGACGATTATTAAAGCTAATAACTGGGGTGTTATTAGAATAAGTTTGAACATTTCGCATTAAAAAACTTCGTTCCCCCTTATAAAGCTTTGTGCAACATAATGGATTTCGATATTTATAACAACATCAATTTTTCACTGTGATCCAGAAGGCGTTTTTCAAGCTCGGTCATAAAGCTCGTCTTATCCATTCCGTGAGGCATTGGTGGAAAATAATCTACATATAATGTGCCAGGCCATTTGACCCATGATTTTTTTGGCCATGAGACGCCTGAATTATGAGCAACGACGATGATATCGAGGTTTCCTTCTTGTTGATAAAAAAACGCCCCAGACTTTAGAGGTCGACGTTCACCAATTATAGTTCGTGTACCTTCGGAAAATATGATCATGGGTATTTTATGTTTCAAGAGCTTTTGGGCAAATACTGAGGTTTTCTTTTTCGCTTCGCCAGCACCTCGATTGATTGAAAGTACACCTATTTTATTCAATACCCTGCCGACAAGTGGAACTCTGTATAATTCTTTTTTGGCCATAGCTGTTAAATTCGGGGCTCGTTTAAAAAGAAAATATGCATCAATGTTACTCATGTGTTTACTGCATAATATATAACCCTTGTCTTTTGGAATATTCTCTAATCCTCGCTCTACTATTTTAACATTTGTAATTTTATCAAACATAAAAATAGTAGATCTAATTAGAAGCAATATTCCATGCCTTAGGGGTTTGGGAGATTTTAAAAATGAGAGTGGAGTTAGAACAAATATGATGGCCAAGGTAAAAGAGGTATAAAAATAACAATTAAAAATAATAGACCTTAAGATGATAGAAAGTGTGAGTTTTTTGCTATTTTCAGTCATGGTCCGGTTGTTTTTTTAAAAGGGTTAGATATAAGAAGCGTGATAATAATAAACTGATTGATAGGAAACTTGCAACGATAATACATTCAATTAGGCCGATGGTACCGTGATCTAAAGTAAAGGTAAGATAATAGGCTAGTGGGACCATAACTAAGCTATAACAAATTATATAAAATATCGCAGGCATCCATATATCCTGAGCCCCGCGCAAAGCATTACCGATCACAGTCTGTGCTGTATCCAGAAATAGCATCCACGCCGATAGAGCAATCAACGGAGCGGTTGCTGCGATAAGTAATACATCTGTGCTAAAGAGGCTGGCTATTTGAGTGGGAAATAATATTAAAATAACCATTAATGGGAGGCAAATCATTCCGTTAAATGCGAGACCACATAGTCCCGCTAACGCCATATCCTGACGATCTTTGCGACCAAGAGCAATACCTACTCGTACGGCTGTAGCTCCAGCAACTCCATAACAAATCATGAATGGAACACCAAATGTAGTAAAGGCGATTGTCAGAGCGCCGAGACTAATGGTTCCCAACAATCCTGCAAAGATATAAAGTGCAGCAAAGCCTAGATGTTCAATTGTATTAGTAAAGCCGGCTGCGTAACCAATATGGCGAAGCTTTTTCCATGATTTCCATGTTGTATCTGCCTTCTCGAAAAGGCCAAACTTTTCACGGTCTAAAGCAAAAATTACATAACACAGCATGGATATAGCAAGGAATATTCTGACTATGTTGGTCGCCCATGCGGATCCAATCACTCCCATTGGTTCAAACCCAAGGTGACCCCATACAAGGGTCCAATTTAAGAATATATTAAGAATGTTAGCAATTAACATTAACACCATACCTGGCAGAGGCCGGTTAATGCCTTCTAGAAAAAATTGCGAGCTAAGCATTAGGGCTACCATAGGAATGCCTATCGATAAAACGGCAATAACTTCTCCACCACCACGGGCAACATCTTCTGTTTGTCCTAGGAATAGTAAAATTGGTTCACCAAATAGACAAATTACAAAACCGACCAAACCAATAACAAGGCTGTAGGGTATCGAGCGACGCCAGATACGGCCACACTTCTTGTAATCCTCTGCTCCATAAGCTGTGGAGGTCAGAACCATTGTTCCCATAAGTAGCCCAATAATAGCAACGATCAATGTAGATGCGAGAGCACTATTGGCTATACCTTGATAGCCAACTTCTATAGTAGAGTAACGTGCGACCATGGCTGTATCAACAATACCTAGGGTCATAATGCCAAGACGTTGAAAAATAATAGGAACTGATAAGGAAACCAGTTGTGAGAACTGCCTTTTAATTCTGTCCTTATCCCATTTACCGTATTGTGCTTCTAACGTCGCCATTGATTTCTCTTAAATTATTTTCTACAGAGGTACATTAAATAAGAGAATTAGCAATTTTTATTTTAATAATTGCCTTTACTCAGGCTCATTGACACCAAGTAGGCGGCAGGCTGCAGTTACAGTATTTTGTAATAAGACAGCAATTGTCATGGGGCCGACACCACCAGGTACAGGTGTGATTGCACCCGCACGCTGAACGGCGGCCTTAAATTCTACATCTCCGACAAGTCTTGTTTTACCATCTTCCATTTCTATGCGGTTGATCCCTACGTCAATGACAGTTGCACCTTTTTTGATCCAGTCACCTTTTACTAATTCAGGAACGCCTACTGCTGCAACAACAATATCAGAACGCCCGACAACTTCTGCAAGGTTTTTGGTTCGGCTATGGGCGATGGTTACGGTGCAACTTTCGTTCAGGAGTAACTGTGCCATCGGCTTGCCAACAATATTAGACCTTCCAACAACTACAGCATCAAGACCACTTAGATTGCCTAAGTGGTTTTTTAGCATCATGATGCATCCCTGGGGGGTACAGGGCACCATGCCCTTGCCACCCGTCGCAAGGAGGCCAGAATTAATAACATGAAACCCGTCCACATCTTTTTCTGGAGTGATCGTTTCAATCACAGCCGCCTCGTTGATATGTTTAGGGAGAGGAAGCTGTACGAGAATGCCGTGAACAATAGGGTCTTTATTAAGTTCCTTAACCTTGGTAATTAGGTCTTCTTCGCTGACATTATCATCCATCAGATATTCAAAACTATTCATACCGGCTGCATTAGTCGATTTATTCTTGTTTCTTACATATACTTGGCTAGCGGGATCTGTGCCAACCAATATAACGGCAAGCCCAGGCGTAAGATTATGATTAATCTTTAGAGTTTCAACCTTGCGAGCAATTTCTTCTTTCAGATTTTCGGCAAACATTTTTCCATCGATGATAGAGGCGGTCATAAAATTAAATCCTTAGAATGCAATATATCAAGCGAGCCTTATAATAACCTCAGCAATGAATGGGGTGATGTATTTTAAAGCAAAAAAAACGATGATTGGCGACAGGTCAATTCCGCCAAGGTTAGGTAGAGTATTTCTGATTGGCCTTAGTATGGGCTCAAATAATTTATAAAGAGCACCGTAGATGAGGGTAACAAATTTATTGTAGGTATTAATCACATTGAAAGAAACTAGCATGCTTATAACAATGTAGATAAAAAGTAGCATTGAAATAATACTTGATAAGCCCATGATCAAGTCTACTAATAAATAAGCAAAATTACCCATTTTTTAAATCCATTTTTATTTTTCTATATTTTGTTACTTAAGTAGATGTAAATGTAAGGGTGTAATCTTTCAATAGTTACTTTTTAAAAATAGAGTAATTTTTTTGTATCATTATGTATGTCACTAATACAGCTATTTCAAAAGGTTATATTAGTGAGCTTCATTCCAATTGTCACCAACACCGCAATCAACGGTTAGCGGGATTGATATCTCAAGTGATGGTAGAGCCGCATTTTCCATAGTTTTACAGATTAAGGGGATGGTTTTATTTACTTCCTCTTCGGGAACTTCAAATACTAATTCATCGTGGACTTGAAGAAGCATTTTGGCGCCTAGACCCGCATTTTTTATTGTGTCTGGCATCTTAATCATGGCGCGGCGAATTATGTCAGCTGCAGACCCCTGAATTGGAGCATTAATGGCCGCTCGTTCACCGAATGAACGTTTCATACCATTTGTGTCATTAATGCTAGCGATGTGTATTTTTCTACCAAAAATAGTTTCCACATACCCCTTGTCGCGGCAATATTCCATTGTGTCTTCCATATAATGGCGAATGCCGGGGAAGCGTTCAAAGTATCGGTCGATAAACATTTTAGCCTCAGAACGGCTCATACCCAATTGGCGAGCCAACCCGAATGAGCTGATACCGTATATAATACCAAAATTGATTGCTTTTGCTTGCCGTCTAATGGAAGGGTCCATACCCTCTATTGGAACACCAAAAACTTCGGATGCTGTCATAGCATGAATATCGATGCCGTCATTAAAGGCCTGTTTAAGACTATCAAGGTCAGCTATGTGCGCAAGTAGACGAAGTTCGATTTGGCTATAATCAGCGGCAACAAGTTTAAAACCCTCTTGAGGGATAAAAGCATTTCGTATCTTTCGACCTTCGTCGCTGCGAATAGGAATATTTTGTAAGTTAGGATCGTTTGACGAAAGTCGTCCTGTTGTTGTTGATGCCATAGAGTAGGAAGTGTGTATGCGCCCAGTGTCCGTATTTATTTCATTCTGGAGTGCATCGGTATAAGTACTCTTAAGTTTGGCTAAACCCCTCCACTTGAGAACTTTTTCTGGAAGTAAGTGGCCGTCTGCTGCAAGCCCCTCAAGGATATCGGCGCCAGTTGTATATGCGCCGGTTTTACTTTTTTTTCCGCCGGGAATTTCCATTTCATCGAAAAGAACCTCACCGAGTTGCTTGGGCGACGCTATATTAAATTGATGACCAGCAAGTTTATGAATTTCTCCCTCTAGTTCGGCTAGACGTAGGGCAAATTCATTAGAAAGGCGTGCAAGCATATCACGGTCGACTTTAATTCCGTTATGCTCCATTTCGACGAGTACCTTAACTAATGGGCGTTCTAAGGTTTCATAAACGGTGACCATCTTTTCCTGCGTAAGTCTTAATTTTAGAATGCGATGCAGTCTACCAGTAATATCTGCGTCTTCCGCTGCATATTCTGTAGCTTTATCGATCTGCACTTTATCAAAGGTTATTTGGCTCTTGCCCTTACCAGCAATTTCTTTAAATGGGATTGGTGTTATACCTAGGTGTACTCGTGAAAGTTCATCCATCCCGTGCTTGTTAACTCCTGCGTCAAGCACGTATGATAAAAGCATTGTGTCATCAAATGGTTTGATACTAACATCATATTTTTTTAAAACTAATGCATCATATTTTATATTTTGACCAATTTTTAGAACTGCAGGGTTAGAGAGAAGAGGACGAAGAAGTTCCAGAGCTTGATCTAAAGGGATCTGATCTGGCATTGGGCTTTCGTTTGGTTCTGATAAGAGATCAACGTGCTCTTCAGAGACCCTGACATGTTGTAATGGGATATAGCAAGCTGCACCACTTTCTACTGATAGTGAAATACCAACCAGATTTGCCGCTATAGCGTTTAAAGATGTAGTTTCCGTATCTATGGTCACTTGGCGCGATTTTTCTGCTACGTTGATCCATTTTTTGAGTGCATCGATCGTACTGACCGTTTCGTAAGTCACTTCTTTTGGTGCCACATTTTCAGTCGGGGCGAATTCTGCCGATACATCAGGACCTAGATGATTGAGGATCCTAGCTTGCAGGCTTCTAAAGTTTTGTTCTTCTAGAAAAGGCAGTACTCTCTCCGGGTCGATATCTCCAAGTTCGAAATCCCCAAAATCTGGTAGGTCAGGAACCTCCTGTGATAGAGTAACGAGTTCGCGACTGAGGCGCGCCAGATCCGCGAATTCAATTAAGTTTTCCCGACGTTTATTCTGCTTAATCTCAGACGCTCTTTCAAGGAGTGTATCTAGGTTGCCAAACTCTTCGAGCAGAAGTGCTGCAGTTTTTACTCCAATACCGGGAACGCCCGGAACATTATCTGAGCTGTCTCCAGCAAGAGCTTGTATTTCTATAACTTTTTCTGGCCCAAGACCAAATTTTTCGACTACCTCATCTGCTCTTATGATGCGATTTTTCATACTATCGAACATACTGATATTGTCTGAGACTAGCTGCATCAAATCCTTATCAGAAGAAACAATCGTTACCTTATAGTCCTTTTTTTCGGCCTGCTTAGCATAGGTGGCAATAATATCGTCAGCTTCATATCCCTCAAGTTTAATGGACGGCAGATTAAAGGCCTCAACCGCCTCGTGAATAATTTTAAACTGTGGAACCAGGTCATCAGGTGCTGGTGGCCTGTGTGCCTTATAATCTGGATAAATATCATTTCGGAAGGTTTTACGTCCAGCATCAAAAATTACTGCCAAATGACTGGGGCGTTCACTATCATCCAAATCACGTAGTAACTTAAAAAGCATATTACAAAACCCAGAGACTGCGTTCACGGGCGTGCCATCCGGGCGGTTCAGCGGCCGTATGGCATGGTAAGCCCTGAAAATAAAGCCTGATCCGTCGATGAGATAGAGATGTTTTCTGTTAGACATACTTTTTAGCGTTCCATTATATTTTTGCAATAAGCCGAATAGTCATTGACCCATAGACTAGCGAATGATACCGAATAAACAAGCTTATATTGGATCATCTAAAATGTCAGATCAAGAACTAGCAATAAAAATTCGTGGCCTAAAAAAAACCTACCAGGGCGAGGGTGCATCTCAGCCAAAGGTTGCCCTTAAGGGTGTCGACCTTTCTATTCCAAAGGGTTCCATATTTGGCCTTCTCGGCCCTAATGGCGCGGGAAAGTCCACCACTATAAATATTATTGCGGGCGTGGTAGATAAAACAGAAGGCTCAGTTGAGGTGTGGGGATTTGACACTATAAAAGACACAAGAAATGCCAAGGCTAATATTGGGATTGTGCCACAGGAGGTTCATATTGATGCTTATTTTACGCCTTTTGAAATACTTGAGCTTTATGCGGGATATTACGGCATTCCAAAGGCGGAGCGCCGTTCCGATGAAATTCTTAAAGCCATGCGCTTGGAAGATCAGCGTGATGCCTATACTCGACTTCTCTCTGGAGGAATGAAACGGCGATTACTTCTTGGAAAAGCGATGGTCCATAATCCACCTATTTTGGTACTTGACGAGCCAACTGCGGGAGTTGATGTAGAGCTAAGGCAACATATATGGCAATATGTTAGAGAGCTCAATAAAAAGGGTGTAACTATTGTTTTAACCACGCATTATCTTGAAGAAGCAGAAGAACTTTGTGATGAAATTGCCATTATCAATAATGGTGAATTAGTAATTTGTGAAAAAACGTCAACACTTCTCAAACGGCTCGATGAAAAAATGGTTATCATTCATCCAGCATCTTTTATTAAAAGCTTACCACAATCAATTTCTGATATAGGAGGAAAGCTCAATGAGGACGGTGAAATTGTTATTCATTTTAGTCCGAGTACCATTACAGTTGGTGAGATATTGAAAAAAATTGCCGCAACAGAAATAGAAATTTCAGATCTAAGAACAGAAGAGAGTGATCTTGAGGATATTTTCCTTCAGCTGACAAAAAGCAGAAAGGAATAATACGTGACGTTAAAACATGATTTTGATGTTTTGGTGATAGGCAGCGGGGCGGCGGGGCTCACCTTGGCCCTTCAAATGGCGCAGTATGCAAAGGTAGCGGTGCTTTCAAAAAGAAAAATTTCAAGTGGCAGTACATCTTGGGCTCAAGGGGGTATTGCAGCTGTCCTGGATGATAGAGACAGTACAAAAGATCACATCGATGATACTTTGGATGCGGGAGCTGGCTTATGCGATTACGATGCCGTTAAATTCGTTGTTGATCAAGGCAAAAATACTATAAATTGGTTAATTGAAAATGGTGTTAATTTCACCAGAGATAATCAGCACAGAAAAGACGATTTGGTCGCGGGAGGTTATCACCTGACTAAGGAGGGCGGGCATTCATTTCGCCGTATCATCCACAGCGCTGATTCTACTGGTAAGGAAGTTCAAAAATCTCTTGAAAATCAAGTAGAGACACACAGTAACATCACCTTGTTTGAAAACCACATGGCAGTGGATTTATTGAATAATAAAAATCGTTCAAAATGTGTTGGGGCTTATGTTCTGGACACCAAGCGTGGTAAAATTGATATGTTTCGTGCCAAGGCAACCGTACTGGCTACGGGAGGCGCGAGCCGAGCTTATCTTTATACTTCTAATCCTGATGGCTCCACGGGAGATGGAATTGCAATGGCCTGGCGAATGGGATGTCGTGTTGCTAATATGGAATTTAATCAATTTCATCCGACGTGTCTTTACCATCCTGAAGCAAGAACATTTCTCCTTTCTGAAGCCTTGCGTGGTGAGGGTGCTTATTTGCTTTTACCTGATGGCAAGCGCTTTATGGATAGGTTTGATGAACGAGCGGAGCTCGCCCCAAGAGATATAGTTGCCCATGCTATTGACCATGAGATGAAGCGACTTGGTGTTGATTGTCTTTATTTAGATATTTCTCACAAGGGTTCCGATTTTATTAAGGAGCACTTTCCGACTATTTATAAACGTTGTTTAAAGCTAGGTTATGATCTTATTAAAGGCCCGGTTCCAATTGTACCTGCGGCCCATTATACATGCGGTGGAGTTATGACGGATCTTAATGCTAGAACTGATATCCTCAATTTATATGCTATAGGTGAGGTTGCACATACCGGCTTGCATGGGGCTAACCGAATGGCAAGTAATTCTTTATTGGAGTGCATTGTTTTTGCTAATTCTGCTGCTAAAGATATTTCAAAGGTCTTAAAAAAGGAAAAGTTTGATACCGATGTTAAACCTTGGGACGAGAGCCGCGTTACTGATTCGGATGAGGAGGTGGTAGTATCTCATAACTGGAATGAATTGCGTCACTTTATGTGGGATTATGTTGGAATTGTACGCTCAACGCGACGCCTCCAACGTGCGGCGCGACGCATCGATATGTTGGCCGGGGAAATCCGTGAATATTACAGTTATTTTCGCATAAGTCCGGACCTTCTCGAACTTCGTAACCTAGTAACAGTTTCGGATTTAATAGTACGGTCAGCCCTAAGTCGCACTGAAAGTCGCGGGCTGCATCAGACACTTGATTTTCCAGAGACTGACCCCGATATGGATGGCCGTGCCACAGTTATTAAACCACCAAGGCGACTTAAGGGTCGCTAATTATTTAACAATTTTTATCAATTTTTTATCGAAATATCTAAGAGTTTGGCGGAGGTCTTGCCCGCGCTTAAGAATTTGACCTTGGCTTGAGAGGATGGAGAAAGAGCCTTGTTTGTGCTTGAGGGCAGGGGTTTTGGTAATACGAAAAACAGGCCGCTCACTTGCCTTGTGAAATGCCGCAAATATGGCAACGCCCTTGCTGGCGGAAATGGCATAATCTTTCCAGTGCCCTGAAGCAACCATTTTGCCGTAGACGTTTAATATTTCATCAAACTCTGCTCGCTCAAAAAATATAGAAGGAAAGGTAGTCCGATTTTTATGAGCGGCATGAAATGGAATTATAGTTGATTGATCCGTCATTATTTTTATATTGCGGTGCGGAGAAAGTGATTGCAACTAAAATTGACATAAAATGACCTTATTTCCTCCATAAATCTGCCTTAATTGACCCTTAAGTTGGATAATATTATTCCCTAGCAGCCAGTGTTTGGATATTGCGGACCATTTCCCCTCTCCCTCACCCAGCAATATTTTCTCTACTGGCTGCAATTTTATCTGGGCTCTTCCTGAACCTCAGCTAAGCTGCAATATAAATGAGGCATTATCGAATATTGAAATCTCTATTTCAATATTTCATGCAATCATTTTCCTTTTTCAATATGATTTTATAACTATTTCTTATAGGTGGCTGCGCACCCACATACGAGAACCATTCTTTATACGGTCCACTATTTTACAGGCTTGTGAAACAAGCTAAAAAAATGGTTGGAGTTAGGTGAGTACGTTGCATATTGGCTTATTTGCGCGGGTTAACTTTTTAACAGATTGTGCCAATAGGAAAAAAAGATTGATTAAATTTTTTTTATTCAGGCTCAAAGCCTTGAAATAATGAACAAACGCGCCATATCTCAGATTATAAGATAACAATTTCAGGATAACCTTAAAATGAAAAGTGAAAAACACGGATTTGAAGCGGAGGTTTCGCGCCTATTACATATGATGGTCCACTCTGTTTATAGTGAACGCGAAATTTTCCTTAGGGAACTAATTTCAAACGCATCGGATGCATGCGATAAACTGCGTTATGAAGGTTTGACTAATGAAAAACTTTTAGACGGTACCAGTGACTTTGCTATCGATATTCGGCTTGATAAAGATACTAAGACGCTGACTATTTCTGATAATGGAATTGGGATGAATAAGAAAGACCTTATTTCTCATTTGGGAACGATTGCTAGAAGTGGCACATCAGCCTTTGTTGACAATATGTCTGGAGATGAAAAATCAGATACTAATCTAATTGGTCAATTTGGTGTTGGTTTTTATTCTGTCTTTATGGTTGCTGATAAAGTTGAGGTTATTAGTCGCAAAGCGGGTAGTAAAAAAGCCTGGGCGTGGATTTCAGATGGTATTGGTGAGTATACAATTTCCGATGCTAAAAAAGATTGTTCAGGAACTCAGGTCACTCTGCACATCAAAGATGATGCGACTGAATTTCTCGAAGTTATGCGGCTTAAGAATATTATAAAAACTTATAGTGACCACATTACATTACCTATTACATTGATAAGTAAAAACGATGATGATAAGGCTGAAGAAAAAGAAGTATCAGAAAAGGTTAATGACGGAACAGCTCTTTGGGCAAGGTCAAAGTCTGATATCACGGATGATCAGTATAAAGAATTTTATCACCATGTGGCTCATTCCTTTGATGAACCTGCAACAACGATACATTACCGTGCGGAGGGTAAAATTGAGTATACAGTGCTCCTATTTATTCCGAGCCAGCAACCTGCAGATTTATTTGAGCCATCACGCAAGCCGAAAGTAAAGCTATATGTTAAACGTGTCTTTATAACTGAAGATTGTGAGGATCTGCTGCCGGGTTATCTTAGGTTTATGAGGGGTGTGATAGATAGCGAGGACCTGCCTCTTAATATAAGCCGCGAAATGCTACAAAATAACCCTGTTATGACGAGTATATCAGGGGCAGTAACCAAAAGGATACTTACTGATCTTGAGAAAAAAGCTAAAAAAGATGTGAAGGGTTATAATGATTTTTGGAATAACTTTGGCGCCGTTCTTAAGGAAGGTATTTATGAGGATTTTGCTCGAAGAGATCAGATTTTAAAAATATCACGGTTTCACTCAACTGCGGATGAAGAGCTGACAAGCCTTGAAGGTTATGTTTCTCGTATGGGTGAAGGCCAAGATACAATTTATTATATTACTGGTGACAGTCTTTTGGCAGCTAAACGTTCTCCTCAATTAGAAGGCTTTAAAGCAAAAAATATTGAAGTTCTTTATCTCACGGATCCTGTTGACGAGTTTTGGATGCAAATGGTGCCGGAATTTGATGGTAAAAAATTTGGTTCAGTAACTCGCGGGGCTGCTGACCTTGATGATAAGAAGGATGATGAGAAGAAAGCAAACACACCTGAGATAGAAGCACTAATTGCTGTTATTAAAACAAATCTTGGCGAAGCAGTCAAAGATGTTCGTATATCAAATCGTCTAACGGATAGTGCGGTCTGTCTGGTCGCGGACGATAACGACATGGACATGCATATGGAACGTATACTTAAAATGCATAACAAGCTTGACGGGGGGGCAAGTACGCGGGTGATGGAAATTAATGCAGAAAACTCATTAATAAAAACTTTGGCGGCTGCAGCAACCAAGAAAAATTCAGTAGCGGCCCTTAAGGATGCATCACAAATTCTACTAGATCAAGCGCGTATTATGGAAGGAGACCTTCCGGATGATCCAGTTGCTTTCGCGTCACGGCTCTCACTAATAATGACTAACAGTTTTAGTTAAATAAGAGAAATAATAAATTAAAAGACGGATTGTAGTAAATTACAATCCGTCTTTTTTAGTTTTGGCTAGATTAATTAATGAGCTTATTGTGAGGCAAGATTGCGAAGTACGTAATGAAGAATACCACCACTTTTATAGTATTCTACTTCATTTGCCGTATCAATCCTACTGAGAACTATGATTTTTTTGATCGAACCATCCGCGTAAGTAATAGAAACATTTATATCTTGCTGCGGAATTATGCCGTCCGCAATACCTACAATATCAAAGGTTTCAGTACCTAAAAGACCAAGGCTTTCACGGCTATCACTACCTTTAAACTGGAGAGGAAGGACACCCATTCCGACGAGATTTGAACGGTGAATACGTTCAAAGCTTTCGACGATTACTGCTTTAACTCCAAGAAGGTTTGTGCCTTTAGCAGCCCAGTCACGTGATGATCCAGTTCCGTATTCCTTACCGCCAACTACGACTAGGGCCGTACCAGCATCCTGATATTTCATAGAGGCATCATATATGCTCATCTGCTCGCCTGTTGGTATATACGTTGTTATACCGCCTTCAGTGCCGGGAGCCATAAGGTTACGTAGTCTGACATTGGCAAATGTGCCACGCATCATCACTTGGTGATTACCACGTCGGGAGCCATATGAATTAAAGTCGATTCGCTCCACTCCATTTTCAGAGAGATACTTTCCTGCGGGGCTATCAGCTTTTATAGCACCGGCCGGTGAAATATGGTCGGTTGTTATACTGTCACCTAAAAGTGCAAGAAGGTTAGCACCTTTAATATCCGATATATTTATGGTTTTCATAGTCATGCCCTGAAAATAGGGAGGATGTTGAATATATGTGCTGCTATTGTCCCAGGCATAGGTCTCACCCTCAGGAAATTTGATAGCTTGCCATTGTTCTGTTCCAGAAAAAACGTCTTTGTACCGTTCTACAAACATTTCCCGGGTAAGCGATGCACGAATTGTTTCTTCAATTTCTGAGTTACTTGGCCATAGGTCTTTTAGGTAAACATCGTTTCCATTTTGATCCTGACCGAGAGGATCTTTGGTGATGTCAACCTGCAGGGAGCCAGCAATAGCATAAGCCACAACTAGTGGGGGCGAGGCAAGGTAAGATGTTTTAAGATCCTGACTTACGCGACCTTCAAAGTTACGATTTCCTGAAAGAACCGACGCACAAATCATTTCATTATCATTAATTGTGTCACGTAGTTCATCCGCAAGTGGACCAGAGTTACCAATGCATGTTGTGCATCCGTAACCGACAAGGTCGAATCCAAGAGCATCAAGGTGTGGGGTAAGGCCGGCTTTATCAAGGTAGTCTGTTACGACTTGTGATCCTGGAGCAAGTGAAGTTTTGACCCAAGGCTTTGACTTAAGACCAAGTTCATTTGCTTTCTTTGCTACTAAACCAGCAGCCATAAGAACACTTGGGTTTGATGTGTTGGTACATGATGTAATCGCCGCAATCAGAACGTCACCATGATGAATTTTAAATTCTTTACCTTTAACAGTGTAGGCTTTCTCTTTTTCTTCACTTTTCCCACGCACTTCAAGAACTTCGTTAAAGGCATTAGTTGCATTACCTAATGATACGCGGTCTTGCGGTCGGCTTGGACCGGCAAGACTAGGTTCTACAGTCGAAAGATTCAACTCAAGACTAGAAGTGTATTCAGGGTCAGGCGTTGATGCATCACGCCACATACCCTGTTCTTTTGCATATGCCTCAACAAGAGCAAGGCTGTCGTCATCACGGCCGGTAAATTCAAGATATTCAAGTGTTGCAGCTGACACAGGAAAGAAGCCACATGTTGCCCCATATTCGGGGGCCATATTTGCGATTGTTGCCTGGTCGGCAAGGGTCATTTCATCAAGACCATTCCCATAAAATTCAACAAATTTACCAACTACACCGTGTTTACGGAGCATTTCAACAACGGTAAGAACGATGTCGGTAGCAGTTATTCCCTCTTGGGTTTTACCAAGAAGCTTGAAGCCGACAACTTCTGGGATCAGCATTGATACTGGCTGGCCAAGCATTGCGGCCTCCGCCTCTATACCGCCAACACCCCAACCAAGAACTGCAAGCCCATTGACCATCGTTGTGTGACTGTCAGTGCCAACACAAGTATCAGGAAAGGCAACCGTTTTACCGTCAACGTTTGCTGTCCATACGGTTTTTGCAAGATACTCTAAGTTTACCTGATGGCAGATACCAGTGCCAGGCGGTACAGCGCTGAAATTGTCAAAGCTATTCTGGCCCCAACGTAGAAATTGATAACGTTCGTTGTTGCGAGACATTTCGAGATCTACATTTTTTTGAAACGCTTTGTTATCACCAAAATTATCAACCATTACACTGTGATCAATTACAAGATCAACGGGGCTAAGTGGATTTATTTGATCGGGGTTTCCACCAAGCTCTTGAACTGCGTTTCGCATGGCGGCAAGGTCGACTACGGCTGGAACGCCGGTGAAGTCTTGCATGAGAACGCGCGCTGGGCGGTACTGAATTTCACGATTCATGCGCTTTTCTTTTTGCCAGTCAATAATGGCCTTAATATCATCCGTTGAAACAGTAACCCCATCTTCATAGCGCAGAAGGTTTTCAAGTAACACTTTCATCGAGTATGGAAGGCGAGATATATCACCTAGTTTTTTTTCTACCTCAGATAAAGAATAATAATCATATTCTTTTTCGCCCACGTTAAGCGTGCGGCGCGTATTCAGGGTATCTTGACCTACAGTTGCCACTAGTAAACTCCTTGTATTTATTCGGATTTTTTTATATCGCATGTTTTGGCGTAAATTTATCTAAAACTCAAGAAAAAAGCGCCTTTTTGGTGGTCATAAAAGTTAATTATTTTTTAAAATAAGGCGCTCCTGCCTTTGACTACCTGAAAAAGACCTTATTCTTGCCAAAAAAATGCCAAAAATTTGTTCAATATTTATTTTCATAACATTGTTAAAATTGTGAGGAGTAAATATTATGATTCTAGAACAAAAAACAAAAAGCGTATTAATTAGGAGTTTTTTAAACGGTAAAAATCTTCTGATAAGCTTGATGGTTGCAACCTTTTATGTGTTTGCGTCTGGTGCAAAAGGCGGTTTAGAAAGCAATGAATTGATATCAATTTTAGTTGGTACTAGCTTTTTTACAATTGCATCTGGAATTCTTATATGGGCCCGCGATATTTCAAAAAAGTTTTATAGCTAAACTGAGGGCTTCTCAACACGCCTATATACTGCTATAGCTTTTTAGAAATAAAAGCTATAGCAGTAGGGTCAAGTGGAAAAAATAGATACCTTTTCAGTTTTAAATTTATCCATAAAGCGCGGAGACAGGTCAGTGCTTCGTGGTCTTGGCTTTAATCTAATATCGGGGTTGCTCTTAAAGTTAATTGGTCCCAATGGATCGGGAAAATCCACGCTTTTAAAAACACTTGCTGGCCTCATTGATATTGAAGAAGGTGACGTCTTATCAGATGGAATTTCTGTAATGGGCAACAGAGAGTGGATTGCTAGAAATATTTGCTACCTTAGCCACAAAAATGCTCTCAAATCTGAATTTACGGTGCTTGAAAATATTAAATTTTGGGCTGACTTATGGGGATGTCAAAATAAAATATTATACTCCCTCAACCAAATGGGTATCGACTACCTTAGAGATACGCCGGTTCGATACCTCTCATCTGGTCAAGCTCGACGCGTAGCTCTTGCGAGGTCACTTTGCCATCCTGCAGCTCTTTGGCTATACGACGAGCCTACTGTTGGTATTGATGATCAAGGGTTAGATTATTTATCAATTGCTATGGAAAAGCACTTGGCGGGTGGGGGCATGATTATTTGTGCAACGCACGATAATTTGAGAATTAAAGATGAGATGGTTAAAAATTTCGACGTTACAAAGTTTTCCGTATCGCTCTCTTCTTCGGGAGATGATTGGTCATGAATACCCATTTTTGGTCAGTCGTAAAACGCGACATTAAAATAGGTTGGCAGGGTGGCAGTACTAGTAGCATGGTTGTGGCATTCTTTATTATAGTGGTTACTCTTTTTCCACTTGGTGTTGGCCCTGAGCAGAGTGTTCTTGCTCGTATTGCTGTTGGAGTAATCTGGGTAGCGGCACTTCTTGCTTGTCTTCTTTCACTGGACAGAATTTTCCAGGCAGACTACGAAGACGGCACCCTTGATCAATACGCATTAAGTCGCTTGCCGCTCGAGCTTATAGTAATTGGAAAATCGCTTGCTCATTGGTTAACAACCTCACTCCCACTAATACTAACAACCCCCGTTCTTGCTGTACTTTTAAATATGAATGATGCGGCTCTTTTACCGTTGATTTATGCTATGCTGATTGGTACGCCAGCGCTCTCACTAATTGGTACTATCGGAGCTTCGCTCACCGTATCTCTAAAAAGAGGTGGTGTACTTCTATCTCTTCTAATATTGCCGCTTTATGTTCCAGTATTAATTTTTGGTGTGATGGCAGTAGATGCAGGGATTAGTGGTATTGGCAGCAATGCATCGCTTCTTTTTCTTGCGGCGGTCACCCTTTTTAGCCTTGCAATAACTCCTTGGGTTTCAGCTGCAGCCGTAAGGTTAGCTTTAGATTAATACAGTATTTTCTCCTTCCCCTTGACTGCATAAGGCTTCTTGTTGAAATTACTCTTTTAGATTACCAGGGTCAGTATCGTCGATCACTTTTTTAAGAAACTTAGGTAAATGTGGCCGCACGCGTTGAAGTTGCTGACCGATGAAGGGAACACGGCGACGAAGTCTTTGTATTCTGACCTTCACCCAAGAGCTTTCTGAAATGAGAAGGCTTAGCCCAACAAGGGCAAAAAACTGGCCGATAGGTAGGGGGGCTGGGGCGGTAATTACCCCAATAATAAACAACACACTGCCAGCAATAAGCTTTAGCGGTTTTCTAATTATTTTTAAGTGCATAGCATTAGGAACTCTTGGGGTTGGCTGATTTGGAAGTATGGATAATAAAGGTTAATAAAATAAAAAGGCTAAAAAGTGGCATCTATGTCGATTTTTTTGACTAATTCTTGATTATGAACCGCGAAAGGGATAAATCAGGGTTATGCATAAGTTAGCGAACCCAGCCCGTTTCTTACGGATCTCTAGAGCGATCATGCCATGGTGCTTTTTTGTCACTGTGACATCAATGGTTGTTGGCCTTTATTGGGGCCTTTTTATTGCTCCTGAAGATTACCAGATGGGCAGTGCTTACCGAATTATTTTTGTACATGTGCCGTCATCTTATATGTCGATTTTTTGTTATGGTTTTATGGCCGTAGCTAGTGCCGTCGGGATCATCTGGAAACATCCACTGGCAGATCAGTCTGCTCGGGCCGCTGCACCAATTGGAGCAATTTTTACAGTTCTTGCGCTATTTACTGGTAGTCTTTGGGGAAAACCTATGTGGGGCACATACTGGATTTGGGATGCGCGCTTGACATCAGAACTGGTTTTATTATTCCTTTATTTTGGATATATGGCGGTGTGGGGAGCCATCGATGATCGCGCAAAAGCAGCCCGAGTAGCTGCAATAGTAGCTCTTGTCGGCGCAGTTAATCTTCCAATTATTAAATTTTCTGTGGACTGGTGGAATACGCTTCATCAACCAGCCAGCATTATGAAAAGTGGTGGTGCAAGCATTCATCCTGACATGTTATGGCCATTATTAATATGTATAGTCGCCTTTAACTTTTATTTTGTCACCGTGCTGTTGTTGCGTATTGAGAGCCAAATTATCAATCGCCAGATTAGGGGGCTCCAGATTAGAATGATGGAGGAGAAGGATGATGGGTGAATATGGAATTTTTGTCTGGCCGTGCTATGGTGCAGTCATAATTTTACTTGGAATTTACGGCTTTTCGAGTTGGAAAAATAAAAGAACCGATGTAAAAAAATATAATGAGCTGAAAGAAAAGCTCTCAATAAACGAATAATAGGATTAGCGCGTCATGGCAAATACTCGTGCTGGAAAACGTAAGACAAAAAGATTTTATTTACTCCTTACCTCAATGACCATTTTGCTCTTGGCGGTCGGACTTGTACTTACCGCCCTTCAAGACAGCATAAGTCTGTTTCTTGATCCATCTGACCTTGCAGAAAGTAATCTTTCTGATGGTCAACGTGTTCGCCTTGGTGGACTTGTTGTTGAAGAAAGTTTCTTTAAAGACGAGGACGGCCTCACTTACCGGTTTGATATTACTGATGGCAATGAAACTGTAAAGGTTATTTATAAGGGATCCCTTCCTGACTTGTTTCGCGAAGGACAAGGTGTGGTTGTTGAGGGTGAGATTAATAATTCTGGACCTTTTTTTGCAACAGAGGTGCTGGCTAAACATGATGAAAATTATATGCCTAAGGAAGTAATTGAAAGTCTCAAGAAACGTGGTGTTTTTCAATATTCTGACGGGGAAGAAGAAAATATATGATAGTTGAATCTGGTCATTATGCACTTATTTTGGCATGTACTTTATCGTTAGTGCAAGGAATCTTTCCGCTTTACGGTGCACTGACAGGACGTGGCCGCTTGATGAGACTATCGGCCCCGACTGCATATGGGCAATTTTTCTTTGTTAGTATAGCCTTTGGTGCATTAATGCATGCATTTATTGTTTCTGATTTCTCGGTAGTTAATGTAGCTAAAAATTCTCACACGCTAAAACCGATGCTTTATAAAGTTTCAGCGACGTGGGGTAACCATGAAGGCTCAATTTTATTATGGGCGCTCATACTTGCCCTATATGGGGCAGCCGTTGCTTTTTTTGGCCGAAAATTACCAAAAACCTTATACGTTAAAGTTCTAAGCATCCAAGCATTGATTGGGCTGGGCTTTTATCTATTTTTACTTCTGACATCTAACCCATTTGAGCGCCTCTATCCATTCCCTATGGAAGGCAGTGGCCTTAATCCGCTATTGCAGGATCCTGGGCTAGCTTTTCATCCACCCCTTCTTTATCTCGGTTACGTGGGTCTTTCGGTCACATTTTCCTTCGCTGTTGGCGCGCTGATTGAGGGTCGTGTTGATGCGGCCTGGGCGCGTTGGGTTCGACCTTGGACCCTACTAGCATGGTGTTTTCTTACTGCTGGGATTACGCTTGGATCATGGTGGGCTTACTATGAATTAGGTTGGGGCGGGTGGTGGTTTTGGGACCCAGTTGAAAACGCATCCTTTATGCCGTGGTTAGTGGCTACGGCGCTTCTTCATTCGGCAATTGTTGTGGAAAAACGTGATACACTTAAGGCTTGGACTATATTACTAGCTATCATTGCGTTTTCATTTAGCCTGCTTGGTACGTTCATTGTTCGAAGTGGTGTTTTGACATCCGTTCATGCATTTGCGACTGACCCTGAGCGCGGTGTTTTTATTCTCGCATTTCTTTTCCTAGTTATAGGAGGTAGCTTACTCCTCTTTGCACTTAGGGCTGATAAACTGCAAGCTGGTGGCTTGTTTGCACCCATTAGCAGAGAAAGCATGCTAGTAATTAATAATTTACTGCTTTCTGTAGCAGCGATGGTCGTAATGTTTGGTACTCTTTATCCACTTTTACGTGATGCCCTTACTGGTGATAAAATTACAGTGGGTCCGCCATTTTTTAACCTTGCATTTGGCTTTTTAATGATACCTCTTCTTTTGGTAATGGGCCTTGGCCCTTCTGCAAGTTGGAAACGGGCAGACCTGGCAGGTATAGTTTCAAGGCTTGGATTTGTATTTGCTACATCACTGGTTGCAGCGCTTGCCTTCTTTTATATGCTAGGTGGGGGTGAAATAATGGCAGCGGTTTGGCTTGGCCTTGGATTGTGGCTTATGGCGGCAACATTTTATGAATGGGCTGATAGAGTCAAACTCTTTAAGGTAAATGCTATGAAGCGGATAAGGCGTCAACCAAGAGCTTCTGTGGGGATGAGCTTTGGTCATCTTGGCCTTGCGATTGCGGTGCTGGGTATGGCCGGCTCTTCTTATTGGGGCACTGAGCAGCAAAAAATTATGGCTTATGAGGACGAAATTAATATCGGTGGCTATGATGTAAACTTTAGGGATACAAACGGTATTATTGGACCCAATTATACGGCGGTAAGGGGGGCGTTTGATATCAGGAAAAATGGTAAAATTGTGGCTACCCTGGAACCAGAAGCCCGTCTTTTTTCTACCCCTCCAATGCCAACAACGGAAGCTGCAATATACAGCACCCTTATGGGTGATTTATTTATAGTCATAGGGGAAGCTAATAATAAAACTTATGATCAATGGGCGGTGCGGCTATACTATAAGCCTTTGCAAACCTGGCTTTGGGGTGGTGTCGTAGTTATGGTTTTTGGAGGGTTTATTTCATTAAGTGATAGACGCTTTCGAATGGGTGCTGCAAAGAAAAAGATAAATTAGATGAAAAAATTTGTCCCGTTCGCTATCTTTTGTTTTATTTCTCTGGCACTTTTTACTGGGCTTAGTTTAAACCCAGGTAATATTCCATCCGAACTTATTAATGATCCTATTCCTGAATTTTCGCTGCCAATAGTTGGTGGTGAAAGCCTTGGTTTTTCATCGACTGACGTAAAAGCCGAGGAAGAAGTCATCATTATTAACTTTTTTGCTTCATGGTGTGCCCCATGTTATGTGGAGCATCCGTTTTTGATGGAACTCAAAAATCAAGGCTATAAAATTTATGGTATCAGCTATAAGGATAAAGCTCGTGACACCAATCGCTTCATTAAAGAACAAGGTAATCCTTATTATAAAATAGCCGCTGATAAAGATGGTCGTGTCGCCATTAATTTTGGTGTTTACGGAGTGCCGGAAACTTATGTCATTCAAGACGGAATTATTCGTTACAAGCATGCGGGCCCCATTCACGAAATGGACTTTGAAGATAAGTTCTTGCCTATAATTAAAAGGATGGGGGAATGAGAGTTTTTTTAAGCATTACCTTATTTATATTTATAACATTTGCCGTGCATGCCGTTGGGGTTGATGAAAAGCAACTTGCAGACCCAGCTTCAGAGATAAGAGCCCAAGAAATTATGAAAAAACTACGATGTTTAGTTTGTCAAAACCAATCGATCGTTGACAGTGATGCTCCGCTTGCCAAAGACCTTCGTGAAATTGTTAGGGAAAGAATAACGGCAGGAGATACCGATAAAGAGGTCCTATTTTTTATGACCAAACGTTACGGTGATTGGGTGCTCTTAAAACCCCCATTTGATAGGACGACGATAATTTTATGGTTATCGCCGGTACTTTTACTTCTTATTGGCTTTTTTGTTATTTACCGTAATCAATCGCATAGAAAATCTTTAGCAGTCTCGCCACCACTTAATAAGGAAGAAGAAAAACGACTAAGAGTGCTGCTTGATGAAAGGGCTGATGATTGATGTACCTTATTCCCCTCATAATTTTTTGTTTTGTTGCCGTTCTTGTCCTGCTTATTCCTTATTACAAAAAGGCTGTGGTGACAGAGCAAAGAAAGCCGGATATATCAGTCTATACTGAACAACTAAAAGAGTTAGAAAATAATTTTAAACTTGACCTTTTGAGCGAAGTTGAAGCCAAAAGATCCCGAATAGAAATAGAAAGACGAATTTTATCAGCAGCATCAAATGAAGAAGGAGTAATTATAGAGGAGGCTCCAAATAGTTTGTTTACCATTTCTATGTTGATGTTTCTTTTGATGTCAATTGCACTTTATTCAGTGCTTGGGACGCCATCTATGCCGGATTACCCGAGAAGCCTTGCTGAAAAAGCGCGCTTGGAAGGAGATCAGGCAGAAGATTATAAAAACAAAATTAAACTTCGTGAACGTCTAGTCACTCAGCTTGCTAGCAAAGCCCCTGATATTGAGGGTCTTGTTTATCTTTCTCGTTTAGAAATGAGTTTAGGGAACTTTCAATCAGCGGCTAAAGCTCTTTATCAAGCTCAAGTTATTGATCCAAAAAGCTTTGACCTTCAACTTATGTATGGTGAAAGTCTAATTGTTGCGGCCAAGGAAAAAGTAACTCCGGCAGCTCTTGTTGTTTTGAATAAGGCTGCAAAAACACAACCGACACATCCAGGCCCTAAGTATTATTTTGCGCTTGCAGATTATCAGGCAGGAGATATAGAAGTTGCCTATCGTAATTGGCTTGAAATAAGCAGAGGACTTGAAGAACAAAGTCCACTTAAGCCGCTGGTGGATTATTGGGCGAATAAAGCAGCGATGGAATTGGGTTTGGCTCAAGGCCTTCCTGAGACAAGAGCGCCATCAATCACTAGCGAACAAGTAGAGACAATTCAGAATATGGATGAGGGTGAACAGGCAGAACTTATTTATCAGATGGTATTACAGCTTGCGGATAAACAGACGCAAAACCCTGGTAATATCGAGGGTTGGCTGCGTCTTTCACGAGCATATATGGTTCTTGGTCAAAAACCAGATGCTATTACTGCCATGAAGAGTGCTTTGACAAATGCACCAAAAGAACAACAAGAAATCATAAGGAAAGAACTTGAAAAATTAATTAAGTCACCTTAAAAGTTAAAAAAAAAGATTTATCAACAACACCCATATCTATATATCGTCAACTTCTTCTTCAATGACATGCTTCATAATTAAGGGCATTTGGGACATTGCAAAAATAAGGCTCAAGGGCATAAACACCCATATTTTGGCCCAGAGCCAGTCGGCATTTGAGTAATTTCGCCATATATATTCATTCAACATAGCAGCAAAAATAAAATATATTCCCCAGTTTCGGCTAATTTTCAACCAAGCGATTTCTTTAATTGGCGGAAGCCCAGCCTCAAACAAAGTTTTGATAAATGGTTTTCCGTAAGCATAACCCCCAAGCAATATACTAGAAAAAAGGAGGTAGACGATAGTTGGTTTTATTTTAATAAATATCTCACTATCAAAATAAATCGTGAGGCCGCCTAGAACGCTGATAAATCCAGCTGAAATCCAAAGCATGGGAGCTATTTTTTTGAGAAATATTTTTGAGCAAATCATGGATATAGGCATTGCAATCATAAATATTTTTGTTGCAGGTATTAATCCGCCAACCCCAGTTTCATCTGAAAAATGATTATTAGCATAGAAAAAAATAATCAGTGGTCCAAGCTCAATAAGAAGTTTTATAATTTGATTCATCTTCTATTTTCCTTCTAATTTATGTCTACGCCAACCAGCATCTTGGAAAAATCAGCTGCATCAAAGGGCTGTAAATCGTCGATAGTTTCACCAACCCCAATGGCGTGTATAGGCAACCTAAACTTTTCAGCACATGCCACGAGTACCCCTCCGCGGGCAGTACCATCAAGTTTTGTCATAATAATTCCAGTTATACCCGCCATCTCAAGAAAGACTTCTGTTTGTAAAACAGCATTCTGGCCTGTAGTGGCATCTAAAATTAGCACTGTATTGTGGGGTGCTGTTTGGTCAAATTTACTAATCACGCGAATAATTTTTTTAAGTTCATCCATTAGGTAGCCCTTATTTTGGAGCCTTCCTGCGGTATCAACCATTAAAATATCTGTGTTGGTGTTGCGGGCATTTTCAATAGCATCGTAGATCAGCCCCGCAGCATCGCAACCTTCCTTGCCAACCACCACTGGTACATTGTTACGTTGGCCCCAAATTTGGAGCTGTTCTGTTGCTGCAGCCCGGAAAGTATCCCCCGCGGCGAGCATCACCGATTTACCTTGGTTTTTAAATTGTTTAGCCATTTTACCAATTGTTGTCGTTTTTCCAGCACCATTGACACCTACAATAAGTATTACATGTGGAGTGTTTTCACCATTGACCTCGAGAGGTTTGGCTACATCCTCCATTATTTCGCCTATTTCCTCGGCAAGAGCTTGCTGGACTTCTTCAGCTGATATGGATTTATCAAAGCGGTTCTTTGCTAGTCGTTCACAGACCCTAGCGCTTACGGCTACGCCAAGGTCAGACATAATAAGTAGATCCTCCAGCTCTTCGAGCGTTGATGCGTCCAACCTCTTTTTAGTGAAAATTCCTGTAATGCCCTCCGTTAGAGCACTTGAACTTTTTTTTAATCCTTGCTTTAGTCTACTAAACCAACCCAGTTTTTGTTTTTTCTCCGTCATTGAATAATTTCCGCAATGAGTATGCCACCTTGAAAGTTCGTTACCCGAGCTTTCGCAATATCTCCTATGGCGTGAATACCAATTAATTTTATTGGTGCAAAATGCTCGGTATGTCCAATAGAGATTTGTTCATCTTTCATGTTTTTCTCAATTAAGATGCTTACTATCTTGCCGACAGTTTTTTTAAGAACTTGAGTTACTTTTTTTTCACCCAACACCCGCAATCTTGCTGCCCGCTCTTTGCGGATACTTCGTTCAAGCTGTGGCATTTTTGCTGCCGGAGTTCCGTCGCGTTCTGAATATGGAAACACATGGAGGTAGGTGAGATTGCAATCCTCTACCAAACGCATCGAATTTTCAAACATTTCCTCTGTTTCGGTTGGAAACCCAGCAATAATATCAGCACCAAAAACTACATCTGGGCGAGCTTTAAGTACAGTGTTGCAAAACTCAATTGAGTCTTCGCGAGTGTGTCTTCTTTTCATACGTTTGAGAATCATATTATCGCCAGCCTGCAGTGACAGGTGAAGGTGCGGCATCATACGTTGATCATTAGTAATAATTTCGAATAGAGCTTCATCGGTTTCAATACTATCTATTGAGCTGAGTCGCAGGCGTTGCAGGTCGGGAACCCTCTTGAGGATCTGTTGACATAGAGTTCCAAGTGTAGGATTACCGGGAAGATCGGGTCCGTAAGAAGTAATATCTACGCCGGTGATAATAACTTCTTTATAGCCATTATCTACTAACTTTTGAATTTGAGCGACTACCTCGCCGGCAGGAACAGAGCGACTATTGCCTCGGCCGTAGGGAATAATACAAAAAGTACAACGGTGATCACAACCGTTTTGTACCTGAACAAAAGCTCGTGAGCGTTCTTCAAAACCATCAATTAAATGTGGCGCAGTTTTTTTTATGGACATGATATCATTTACAGCAACGCGCTCTGACGTAGAAACTCCAAAATCTTCATAACTTTGTACATTTAGTTTTTCTTCATTACCAAAGACCTGATCGACCTCCGCCATGTTTGAGAATTGTTGAGGATCAATTTGCGCAGCACAACCCGTAACGATGATACTTGCATCAGGATTATTGCGGCGAGTGCGTCGAATCGACTGTTTTGCCTGACGGGTTGCCTCTGCTGTAACCGCACAAGTATTAAAAATAAACGCATTAGTAAGCCGCGCATTTTCTGCGTGTTCTTTAATAATTTCAGATTCGTAAATATTTAGCCTGCAGCCGAACGTGACGACTTTCGCTTTATTGTTTTTCATAGATTACTATATGGGCCGATTCTTTAAAAATTCCAACCATTATCCAAAAATAATTGGCACCAACGTATAACTTATTCCAGTTACAACGAAGATAGCAAAAAGATTCAGTTTGAAACCAGCGCCCGCCATTTGGGGAATGGTGGCTTCACCACTGGAAAATACTACTGCATTTGGTCCGGTTGCCACAGGGAGCATAAATGCACAACTAGCGGATATTGCAAGAGGCACAAATAAAATCATAGGGTCAAGTCCGGAAGCTACAGCAAGAGCTCCCATTATAGGAAGTAAGGTTGCTGTTGTGGCGGTGTTGCTTGTAAGCTCGGTGAGAAAAACTACGATTGTAACAAGAATAAATATTGTTACTATAAGATCAAAAACAGCAATTGCTGCCAGTTCATTTCCTATCCAAACGGCTAAACCGCTTGATTGAACAGCTGCTGCTAGGCTCAAACCACCACCGAAAAGAAGTAGAACTCCCCAAGGAAGTTTTTCAGCTGTTTTCCAATCTAATAGGCGACTTTTATTAACTTTATTAACGCCAGAAGGTATTATGAAAATAATAATTGCACCCGCGATCGCAATTAGCGTATCACTGAGCCAAAGAAAAATCTCCAGATTTTTTTGTATGGGCGTTCTAAATACCCAAGCACAGGCCACAAAGAAAAACATTAAGGCCATTCTTTTTTCGGGTAGGGACATTGGGCCCATTTCGTCTAGCTCACTTCGCAACAGGTCGTGTGCCAGAGAATTATCAGTCAAGTCAAACGGGTGGGCCCATTTTGTCAGCACAAGGCATGCAATTGGCAGCATGACAAGCACTATAGGTATTCCTATGAACATCCAAGATAAAAAACTTACGTCAATATCGTAGTTTGTCTTCATAAATGCTATCACAAGCAGATTAGGGGGCGTGCCAATGGGTGTTCCAAAGCCGCCAATATTGGCACCATAGGCAATGCCAAGTACTAAACAAAGAATAAACCCAAGTGTTTTTTCATTTTTTTCCTTAACGATTTCATTTGCCATTGAAAGCGCAATTGGGATCATCATTAGAGAGCTTGCTGTATTGCTAATCCACATAGAGATCATTGCGGTGACAGCCATGAAGCCGGCAATAAGGGCCGTTGGGTTGTTGCCAACTCTCACCAAGACCATCAACGCTATTCGTCGATGCAGGTTCCATTTGGTAAGCCCTGTTGCCATAATAAATCCACCCAAAAGTAAAAATATAGTTGGGGCTGCATAAGGAGTTGTAGCTGCGGCAATGGAAGATACTCCGAGCATAGGAAATAAAACAACTGGCAAGAGCGATGTAACGGGCACTGGAATCGCTTCTGTGGACCACCAATATGCGAGTAAAACAGTGACCGCGGCAACATCCCAAGCATTTTCGCTCATAGTTGAGGGAGCAGGTATTAACATCATTATTAAAAAAATAACCACACCTAAAAAAATGTTGAAATTTCCAACATGGATTTTATTCATTTATTCCATGACCTTCTCTTAGATTTGCGAAATTAATACATGTGTAGGACGACACTGAACATTATTCGGGAAGTTTTAGGTGAGATTGTGAATTTATCTGAACCATCAAGATAAAAGTCACTACTGACTTTTGACCTCGTATACTCACCTCTAAGCGATATATTTTCATATACGGCTACTTCTACTCCTGCGCCATACCGTAGGCTAGTCAGACGTTGATTGTAGCTTAAACCATCAGTGGGCTTGCTTCGTTCGTCGATACCGTGAGATTTCATATTTGCACCAGAGTAACCGAACATGCCAAATATAAGGGCGTTTTCTGTTAGATGAAACCCTGCTCGAACATTAAGTTCAAAAGTATTGCTCTGCGAAAATTTAATTGTATTTGTGCCATTGCTTAATATAGTATTGCCTTTATCAACTATAAACCCGGCTTCAGCGCTGGTATAAACTGGACCATAGTTTAAACCATAGCCTGCGAATATACCGCCACCATAACTATTTTTGGATGTGGCACTTGTGGAGGAACCGAAGAGGCTCGGCTTATCAGCAGTGCTAACAATAGTATTGGCAATCGTTGATGAAAAAGTAGATTTTGATGTTGTAATGCCTAAATATGGTCCCTCAAAGGGGCTACCATCAACGCCAGCAAAAGCTTGAAGGGGTCCAACAGAAATAAATAACATTACCTGTATAAAAACTATAAATTTAATCCGATTAAGTGTCATTTTTTATTGATCCAATAGTGAGTATTCTTTCAAATTTAAGGAAACTTATTGCATTTTTTAAAGAATGCGTAAACAAGAACTTGACTCTTCTCTCAAATACTCATATTTTCCGGCCATTACCAATGGATGTTGAATAACATGTGTCCAAGGATGCCCACCAGTCAGCGAAGGTTCGCCCACTGGTGTGTTTTTGTTATTAAAATTCATTCGAAAATTTTTGAAGCAACTGGATTAAGTAAGCGATATGTTTGATAGTTTAAGTGATAAACTAGGCGGTATATTTGATAACCTGAAAAGACGTGGTGCACTAAGTGACACCCACGTTGACGCCGCTATGCGTGAGGTTCGTCTTGCTTTATTAGAGGCTGATGTTGCACTGCCCGTTGTTAAAGACTTTATTGCTAAAGTAAAAAAAGCTGCTGTCGGACAAGAAGTTGTTAAATCTGTGACGCCAGGTCAAATGGTAGTCAAGATAGTCAATGATCAATTGGTTGAGATGCTGGGCGGGGATGCTAAGACCATTGATTTAAATGCTCCGGCACCTGTTCCCATACTGGTAGTGGGTCTTCAGGGTTCGGGTAAAACAACGTCCACTGCTAAAATTGCAAAACGACTGAAGGTTAAGGAGCGCAAAAAAGTACTTTTGGCCTCCCTTGATGTTCAACGCCCGGCTGCCATGGAACAACTGGAGATCCTAGGAAAGCAAATAGATGTCCAAACATTGCCAATTATTAAAGGTCAAACGCCAGTAGACATTGCGAAGCGTGCTATGACCGCTGCAAAGCTTCAGGGGTTTGATGTAGTGATGCTTGATACCGCAGGCCGACTTCATGTTGATCAGGCACTTATGGCTGAAGTCTCGGCAGTCAAAAACGCTGTAAATCCTCACGAAACACTTTTGGTAGTTGATGCACTTACTGGTCAGGACGCAGTTAATGTTGCAGAACAATTTGGGGGTCAAATTGGCGTAACTGGTGTGGTTCTGACCCGTATGGATGGTGATGGACGCGGTGGTGCTGCTCTAAGTATGCGTGCGGTAACAGGTAAGCCGATCAAACTTGTTGGCGTTGGTGAGAAGCTCGACGACCTTGAAGAGTTTCACCCTGAGCGTGTAGCTAGCCGAATTCTTGGTATGGGAGATGTTGTTTCACTTGTTGAAAAGGCGTCTGAAACCATTGAGGCTGAAGATGCGGAACGCATGATGAAAAAAATGAAGAAGGGTATGTTTGACTTTGATGATCTGCGTTCCCAACTTCAACAAATGAAAAAAATTGGTGGTATGGGTAGTATTCTCGGTATGCTTCCAGGACTTGGTAAAATGCAAAAGCAAATGGCCTCTGCTAATTTAGATGATAAAGTTTTATTGCGGCAAGAAGCTATTATCAACAGTATGACACCAACTGAGCGTACGCGACCTAAGTTGATGAACGCTTCCCGAAAAAAGAGGATTGCAGCAGGCTCAGGAACGTCCGTTCAGGACGTTAATAAACTCATGAAAATGCAAAAACAAATGTCAACTATGATGAAAAAATTAGGTAAGAAAGGTGGGCGTATGCCTCTCCCCGGAGCTATGCCACCAGGAATGGAAGGCTTGCTTCCAAAATAATAAGCAAACAATCTTAATATGAATTAATCAAATTAAATAAACTGAAGGAAAAATAAAATGGCTGTTAAAATTAGACTGGCACGCGGCGGTGCTAAAAAACGTCCTTACTATCGTGTTGTAGTAGCGGATTCTCGCTCCCCGCGTGATGGTAAATATATTGAAAAAGTAGGAACGCATAACCCATTGCTTCCGAAAGACCATCCTGACCGTATCAAGCTTGATATTGAGCGCATTGAACATTGGCTTGGTCAGGGTGCAAAACCATCCGACCGTGTTGCAAGGTTTCTTGATGCCGCTGGTGTATTGAAACGCGATGCGCGTACCAATCCTAATAAAGGTAAGCCTGGCACAAAAGCACTCGAGCGTATTGAAGAGCAAAAAGAAAAAGCAGAAAATGCTATTACCGCTGCTGCAGAGGCTAAAGAAGCTGCTGAAGCTCCCGCTGCTGAAGCCCCAGCTGAAGAAGTTGTCGTTGATGAAGCTCCCGCTGCTGAAGCCTCAGCTGAAGAAGTTGTCGTTGATGAAGCTCCTGCTGCTGAAGCCCCAGCTAAAGAAGTTGTCGTTGATGAAGCTCCTACCGCTGAAGAAGAAAAGAAAGATGAAAAAGCTTAAAAACTATGAACGCATTAACTCCATTAAATAAATGCACTAATAATCTTGAGGACCTTATTTGTATAGGTGCGATTTTTGGTGCGGCTGGCCTAAGGGGTGCTGTTCGACTTAAGGTTTTTACCGAAGATATAAAATCTATATCAAAATATGGTCCTGTTACAATAATAGGGTCTGAATTTCCACAAGGTAAAAAATTCGATTTAAAAATTCTTCATAATGTAAAAGATGGTGTTGCTGTTCAGCTCAAAAATGTTGTTGATCGTAATCAGGCGGATTCTTTAAAGGGGTCAAAACTTTATATTGAAAGATCGGCCCTACCAGAAATTGAAGATGAGAGGGATTTTTATTTTGAGGATATGATCGGACTGTTGGTCAAGGACAAACAAGATGATTTATTTGGTAGGGTGGATGGAGTTTTTAACTTTGGTGCTGGCGATATTGTTGAGGTTAAGCTTTCAAAAGAAAAAGGGAAACGCATGTATCCTTTTTCAGATAATGTTGTTCCAGAGGTAAATATCGAGGAAGGGTATATCGTTATCGACCGTGATGCCTTCAATGATACGCCCGAAGATTTTGAAGTAGATCAAGAAGGATAGGAAGAATGTGGCAGGCACAGATTTTAACTCTTTTTCCTGAAATGTTTCCTGGACCGCTTGGTCTCTCCTTGGCGGGTAAGGCGTTAGAGAATAAAATTTGGGGTATGGATGTGATGCAAATTCGCGACCATGCTAGGGATAAACATCGTAGCGTTGATGATACTCCGGCTGGTGGTGGACCTGGAATGGTGATGCGGGCAGATGTTATGGGTCATGCAATTGACAGGGCTATAGAAAAAAGGCCTAAAGGCACATCCAATGAAGATTGGCCGCTTATTTATTTGTCACCACGGGGCAAAACTATGGATCAAAAAATGGTTCATAGTTTTGTAAAAAACCAAGGAATAACTCTTATTTGCGGTAGGTTTGAAGGTCTCGATGAGCGAGTATTGAAAAAGCGAAATGTGCAGGAGATTTCTCTTGGTGATTTTGTTCTTTCTGGTGGAGAAATAGCAGCTCTGATGCTTATAGACGCTGTGGTGCGGCTTATTCCTGGTGTTATTGGAGAGCCGGATACGTTATTAGAAGAAAGTTTTACCAGTGGGTTACTTGAGTATCCACAATATACCCGACCACAAGAGTGGGAGGGTGAAAAAATACCTAATGTCTTGACGTCAGGGCATCATGAAAAAATTAAAGAATGGCGTAAGTTAAAGTCAGAAGAACTAACCAAAAACAGGCGTCCAGACCTTTGGAATAAATTTAGTTATAAGAAAAGTGACGATTGATATTGAATTATGGCTCAAACTTGTTTAAAAGAGCCGCCGTACAAGGAAAAAAATATTATGAATATGATTGAAAAAATTGAAAAAGAGCAAATGGCTCAACTCACTGAAGGTAAAACCATCCCTGAGTTTGCCCCTGGCGATACAATTAAAGTTAATGTGAAGGTTGTTGAAGGGGAACGTGAGCGTATACAGGCCTACGAAGGCGTGTGTATTGCTCGTTCTAACCGTGCCCTTAATTCTTCCTTCACTGTACGAAAAATTTCTTACGGGGAAGGTGTTGAACGCGTCTTCCCGCTTTACTCACCAAATGTTGATAGCATAGAAGTGATTCGTCGTGGCCGTGTTCGTAGAGCGAAACTTTACTACCTTCGTGGCCTGCGTGGTAAAAAAGCTCGTATTGCTGAAAAAACAGACTGGCATAAGAAGTCTATGAATTAAGACCTGTTCGTCTAAATAATTTCGAGGCTTTATTATAAGCGCCTCTAGTAAAGTGAGGCTCGGGTAACGGGGCCTCACTTTTTGTTTTTTGGGATATTATAAGAAAAAATGGGGATAATGATGACAAGTCCGCGTACATTATATGATAAAATCTGGGATAGCCATGTTGTTGAAGAACAACAGAGTGGCAACAGCTTGATATATATTGATCGTCACATTATTCATGAAGTCACTAGCCCTCAAGCTTTTGAGGGCCTGCGAACTGCTGGCCGCAGTTTGCGTCGTGTGGAAACTATTCTAGCTGTTCCTGATCATAATGTACCTACTACAGCTGACCGAGAAACCCGAGTTGATAGCATTGAAAGCAAAACGCAGCTTGATGCGCTTGAGCGTAATTGCAAAGAATTTAACGTTGATTATATTCCAATGATGGACGCCCGTCAGGGTATTGTTCATATTGTTGGCCCAGAACAAGGCTTTACACTTCCGGGAACGACATTGGTCTGTGGTGATAGTCACACATCAACCCACGGTGCCTTCGGTGCTCTAGCGTTTGGAATTGGAACGTCAGAAGTTGAACACGTGATGGCAACCCAAACACTTATTCTTAAACGTTCAAAAAATTTACGTATCGATGTCAGCGGTCCACTTGGTTCTGGTGTGACAGCAAAAGATGTTGCTCTTGCTGTAATAGGAAAGATTGGTACGGCTGGAGGCACGGGGTCAGTAATTGAATTTACTGGATCAACTTTTACCAACCTATCTATGGAAGGTCGTATGACTGTTTGTAATATGGCTATCGAAGGGGGTGCCCGCGCAGGACTTATCGCGCCAGATGATAAAACCTATGATTATATTAAAGGTAAACCAAAGGCTCCAAAAGAAGCTGAATTTGAAGTAGCCGTTAAATATTGGAATAGTTTAAAGTCTGACCCTGAAGCCAAATATGATAATGAAGTATTTATTAATGCGTTTGATATAGTCCCACAAGTCACCTGGGGCACTAGTCCCGAGGATGTTTTACCAATTACTGGAATAATTCCTGATCCTATGAATTTTAAGGGTCTCGATAAAAAAGCGTCTATTAAACGTGCGCTTGATTATATGGGACTTAAGCCAGGTACAAAGCTTACAGATATTAAAGTAGATAAAGTTTTTATTGGATCCTGTACAAATGGACGCATTGAAGACATGCGCGCCGTCGCGGCCGTTGTTAAAGGGCGTAGAATTGTTGTCCAGGCGCTCATTGTACCCGGAAGTGGGTTAGTTAAATTGCAAGCTGAACATGAAGGACTTGATCAAATTTTTATTGATGCTGGATTTGAATGGCGTGAACCTGGATGTTCAATGTGCCTCGCTATGAATGCAGATAAAATTCTACCGCAGGAGCGTTGTGCCTCGACGTCGAACCGTAATTTTGAAGGTCGTCAGGGCCCAAAAAGTCGTACTCATTTAGTTAGCCCAGCTATGGCAGCTGCGGCGGCCCTCAGGGGTTACCTTACTGATATTAGGGAGCTTTGATATGGATAAATTTACAAAAATTAGCTCAGTGGCGGCCCCACTTCCAATCACCAATATTGATACGGATATGATTATACCGCAAAATTTTCTTCGTACTATTCAAAGAACTGGACTTGGAAAACATGCCTTTTCTAATATTAGGTATAATGATGATGGCTCGGAACAGAAAAATTTTATACTAAATCAGCCTGCCTATCGTAGAGCACAAATCTTAATTGCGGGGGAAAATTTTGGGTGCGGGTCAAGCCGTGAGCATGCCCCGTGGGCTTTAACTGATTTTGGTCTTAGATGTATTATTGCCCCCAGCTTTGCTGACATTTTTTATGGTAATAGTTTTAAAAATGGCTTACTGCCTATCAAACTGCCCCAGGACATTATTGATAGTTTGATAAAGGACGCAGAACGTGGCGCAAATGCGGTATTTACGGTGGATCTAGAAAACCTTGAAATTACCCGTCCGGATGGGGAAGTGATAGGTTTTGAAATTGATCCTTTTCGTCAACACTGCCTTGTAAACGGTCTTGATGATATTGGTTTGACTATGGAGAGGGGGGAAAAAATTTCTGCGTTTGAAAAAGAACAAAAAATTCAACAACCCTGGTTGTATAAATAAGAAGAGAAAAGTAATGAGCAAAAAACATAGTATGTTAATTTTGTCCGGAGATGGTATCGGCCCTGAAGTAATGGTTGAAGTAAAAAAAGTCATTGCATGGTTCAGCACTAATACAGGCCTGGAATTCGATATCTCAGAAGATCATGTAGGTGGTCGAGCCTATGACGATTATGGCGTCCCCCTGAGCGAGGATGCTCTTGCTAAAGCTAAGCTAGTGGATGCTGTGATGTTCGGAGCCGTTGGTGGCTCTAAATGGGATGGAGTGGATTATGACAAGCGTCCCGAAGCCGGCCTTCTGACGCTACGTAAAGAACTTAATCTTTTTGCCAATCTGCGCCCAGCAATGTGTTTTGAACCACTTGTTGATGCTTCCAGCCTTAAACCAGAGCTGGTAAGTGGTCTTGACATTATGATTGTCCGCGAACTCACTGGGGGGGTTTATTTCGGTGAGCCACGTGGTATCACAAACTTAGGTAATGGCCAGCGTCGTGGCGTTAATACACAGGTTTATGAAACTTATGAAATTCATCGTATTGCTCATGTGGCATTTGAGCTTGCAAAAAAAAGAAATGGTCTTGTGACATCATCTGAAAAATCCAATGTTATGGAAAGTGGACTCCTTTGGCGAGAAGAGCTTGAGGTTATTGCAAAAGACTATCCCAATGTTCGCCTTGAACACATGCTTGCCGATAATTGTGGAATGCAATTAGTTCGTGCACCTAAACAATTTGACGTTATTGTCACGGATAATTTATTTGGTGATATGCTCAGTGATGTTGCAGCAATGCTAACAGGCTCTCTCGGCATGTTGCCATCAGCATCACTTGGTGAAGTTGGTATGGGTGCTCTTTACGAACCCGTCCACGGCAGTGCGCCGGATATTGCTGGAAAAGGTATAGCAAACCCAATAGCGACTATTCTGAGTTTTGCTATGGCACTTCGATACACATACGACGAACCGAGCGCAGCTGATTTGGTTGAGGGTGCTATTAATGAGGTGCTAGCAAATAATTATCGTACGGCAGATATTGACCAGTCAGGAATGAAACTTGTATCCACAAGCGAAATGGGAAACCATATTGTAGATGCCTTGGCTAAACTAAGTAATTAAATAAATAAGACTGGAGATAGTAATGTCCTATAAAGTGGCCGTTGTTGGCGCAACTGGTAATGTTGGCCGTGAAATATTGAACATATTGCATGAGCGTCAATTCCCTTACTCAGATATTGTAGCACTTGCGTCACGTCGCTCAGTTGGTTCTGAAGTAACTTTTGGTGATACGACGATCAAATGTAAATGCCTCGATGACTATGACTTTAAGGATACTGATATTGCACTTATGTCTGCTGGGGGTGCTATTTCTAAAGAATGGGCCGAAAAAATTGCTAAAACGGGGTGCGTTGTTATAGATAATAGCTCCTACTTTCGTATGGATCCTGACGTACCTTTAATCGTGCCAGAAGTAAACCCGGGTGCGCTTGGAGGCTATATTAAAAAGAATATTATAGCCAATCCCAACTGCTCTACGGCACAAATGGTGGTAGCGCTTAAACCACTTCACGATGCTGTTAAAATTAAACGCTGCGTAGTCTCAACTTACCAGTCAGTATCTGGAAGTGGTAAAGCTGCCATGGAGGAGCTATGGACACAAACTCGAGCTATTTTTGTTAATGATCCTGTTGAGACTAATATTTATCCAAAACAGATAGCGTTTAATGTTATACCGCATATTGATATTTTCATGAAAAATGGAGATACTAAAGAAGAATGGAAGATGGTTGCTGAAACCGGAAAAATTTTGGATCCAGATATCCGTGTTACTGCTACATGTGTTCGCGTCCCGGTCTTTGTGAGCCATAGTGAGAGTATCAATCTTGAGTTTGAAAGGGAGATAACTGTTGCCCGAGCTCGTGACATTCTTCGTGAAGCGCCAGGTATTATGGTTATTGATAAACGTGAAGATGGTGGATATATCACTCCTGTTGATGCTACAGGTGAGTTCGCTACATACATCAGTCGTATCCGTAAAGACGAAACCGTCAAGCACGGCCTAAATCTTTGGTGTGTATCCGATAATCTCTTAAAAGGTGCAGCGCTTAACGCTGTTCAAATTGCAGAACTTCTATGTAGAGATCATCTAAAGAAGGGTTAAAAAACAAAGTTACTTATTTACTTTTTAATGGCTTGTTCAAGTTAGTTTAGTAAAGATTGAAAAAAAGAAGGCCAGCTAAGAGGCCGGCCTTCTTTATTAAAAAGTATTTTATCCTTGTCTTGCAACCATCATTTTTTTGATTTCTGCAATTGCCTTAGCTGGATTTAGCCCTTTAGGACAGGCGTTAGCACAGTTCATAATTGTGTGACAACGGTATAGGCGAAAGCTATCTTCGAGATTATCTAGGCGTTCTCCAGTATTTTCATCACGTGTGTCTACGAGCCACCTATAGGCCTGAAGTAATACTGCAGGGCCCAGGTATTTATCACTGTTCCACCAATAACTTGGGCATGATGCAGAACAGCAAGCGCATAGTACACACTCGTATAGTCCGTCGATCTTAAGCCTATCTTCCGGACTTTGCAGTCGTTCAGTACCAGATGGGGCAGGCGTTTGTGTTTGCATCCATGGTTTAATGGAAGCATATTGGGCATAAAAATTGGTTAGATCTGGAACTAGATCTTTGACTACGTCCATATGCGGAAGGGGGAAGATGTTCACATCACCCTTGTATGAGGCCATATCAATGGTACAGGCAAGTGTATTTTTACCACCAATGTTCATAGCACAAGATCCGCAAACGCCTTCACGGCATGAGCGGCGGAAGGTAAGCGTTGGATCAATTTCATTTTTAATTTTAATAAGAGCATCAAGCACCATTGGGCCGCATTTATCTAAATCAATTTCATAGGTATCAATCCGCGGATTTTCCCCGTCATCTTCGTTCCAACGATAAATATTAAACCGTTTAACTCTCGTAATGTCACTGTCGGAAGCCCAAACTTTCCCCTTTTTATAGGTGGAATTCTTAGGGAGTTTAAATTCTGCCATTTTTTTCTACCTTCTCTTAGTAAACACGGGGCTTTGGTTTAATATAGTCTATTTCATCGGTCAAAGTATATTCATGAACCGGACGATAGGTAATATCAACTTTACCGTCTTTAAGGTGAGCAATTGTATGCTTCATCCACTCTTTATCATTTCTATCTGAAAAATCTTCATGCATGTGTGCACCTCGACTTTCCTTGCGATTGGCAGCAGAATGCATAGTGACTTGAGCTTGGCCTAATAGATTTTCAAGTTCCATTGCTTCAATTAGATCACTATTCCAAACTAAGGAGCGATCAAAGGTTTTAATATCAGGCAGAAGGTTTGCTATCTCATCAATTTTCACTTTACCTTCTTCGAGAATTTCTTCTGTTCTAAATACGGCGCAATTTCCTTGCATAGTCCGTTGCATCTTATCACGTATTGTAGCAGTAGAAACTGCACCGTCTGCATAACGAAGACGATCAAGACGCGAAAGTGCCATGTCGGCGTGATCATCTGCAAGCTTAGGGTGGGGCTCTCCAGCCTTAACAACATCTGCCACTCGGTGCGCAGCCGCACGACCAAAAACCACAAGATCTATAAGCGAGTTTGAACCAAGGCGGTTCGCTCCATGAACAGATACGCAGGCAGCCTCCCCAATGGACATAAGGCCAGGAACAATACGGTCCGGGTTATCGGAGGATGGATTGAGTACTTCACCATGATAATTAGTTGGGATACCCCCCATATTATAATGAACTGTTGGAAGAACAGGAATAGGTTCTTTGTTGACATCAACTCCTGCGAAAATTTTTGCAGACTCTGAAATTCCAGGTAAGCGTTCTGCAAGGATATCAGCATCGAGATGATCAAGGTGAAGATAAATATGATCACCATCTTGGCCAACACCACGACCTTCGCGTATTTCAGATGACATTGAACGTGATACCACGTCGCGTGAGGCTAGGTCTTTTGCTGACGGAGCGTAACGCTCCATAAAACGTTCACCTTCTGAATTTACAAGATAACCACCTTCACCGCGTGCACCTTCGGTAATCAACACCCCGGCTCCATAAACGCCGGTCGGATGAAATTGTACAAATTCAAGGTCTTGGAGCGGAAGGCCGGCACGCTGTACCATACCGCCACCATCACCTGTGCAGGTGTGAGCGGAGGTTGCAGAAAAATATGCCCGGCCATAACCTCCCGTTGCCAGTGTTGTTGAATGAGCGCGAAAACGATGAAGTTTACCTGTGTTCATATCTAGAGCAATTACACCGCGACATTCTCCATTTTCCATGATGAGGTCGATGGCAAAATACTCAACGTAAAAATCTGTATCATACTTAAGCGACTGCTGGTAGAGCGAATGAAGCATAGCATGGCCCGTACGGTCTGCTGCTGCACATGTTCTTTGTGCAGCAGGCCCCTCTCCAAACTCGGTAGTCATACCGCCGAAAGGACGCTGATATATGCGGCCTTCTTCGGTGCGGCTGAACGGGACGCCAAAATGCTCAAGCTCATAAACTGCTTTAGGTGCCTCACGCACCATATATTCAATAGCGTCCTGATCGCCAAGCCAGTCAGACCCTTTGACAGTATCATACATATGCCATTGCCACTTATCTGGACCCATATTACCAAGTGAAGCTGCAATTCCACCCTGCGCCGCAACAGTATGAGATCTTGTTGGAAAAACTTTTGAAATACAAGCAGTTTTAAGCCCACTTTCTGCGATGCCCATAGCGGCACGAAGTCCAGCGCCGCCGGCACCAACCACTATTGCGTCATAGACATGATCTTCTATTTCGTATGAATTACTCATGTGAATTAACCTTTAAAGCGCAATTTTTAATATGGAAAAACCAGCCGTGGTACCAACCGCAACACAGCTAAATGTAACAAGCATCTGAAGAAAAACTTTTGATCCTTCTGAATGAATATAATCTTCAATTATAACCTGGAGCCCAAGCTTTAAATGATAAATACCAGTAGTGACGAATAAAAGCATAAGTACCGCAACGATCGGAGAATTCATCCAATTAATAACCACCTCATAATCAGCCCGGGTCATTTGTACAATACTTGACACAAACCAAATTGTTAATGGGACCAAGGCGACTGCAGATACTTTTTGCATCCACCAGTGATGTGTCCCGTTCTTTGCAGAACCAAGACCGCGTACTTTTCCCAAAGGAGAGCGCAAACTCATATCATACCTCCAATATCATACCATAGCCGATGACCCATGAAAGGGCCGTCAGAAAGACTGAAAAAAACAGTACCATTTTACTGGAACGCCGAGAGTCTCCAAGATCAAAACCTTTACCCATGTCCCAAAATAAGTGACGAATACCATTACACATGTGGAGCATCAGGGAAAACGTAAAAGCAAACAAAAATACTTTACCAGTTATACTGCTCATTACTGTACGAAATTGATCATATGCGTCCGGGCCTGTAGCTATGGCAATAATCCACCATGTTATAAGAAGAGCGCCACCGCCTAGGGCTACTCCGGTCGCCCTATGAAAAATGGATAATGCCATTTCCAGGCTCCATGAATATACCTGCAGATGTGGAGACAATGGCCTCTTAGTATCTGACATATAATACTCCTAGTAACAATTAAATAAATGAAAGGAAAAAAACCCTCTTTCTACCTGTGTTTTTAACACAATTTGTAGATAGAGCAAGCCAATATAAGCAACAATGATTTTTTTACGAGTAGAGAGCTCTTTTAGATCAATTTTAATGATAACAGTTACATTCTATGATTTTTTACTTATATTCAAAAAATTAATCGAAGAATTATCTTCTAAAAGATATTATCTACAGCCATTTTTGCGTTAATTATTACTTATGGCTATAACAATAATTGAAATAACGAGAAACAAAGCAAAATGATAAATAAAATTTTGGCTCCCGTCGCCAAAAAAGTTCCCTTTGAAATGGAAATTCACGGTCATAAGCGGGTCGATGACTATTACTGGATGCGCGATGACAAGCGTAAGGATTTAGAAATTCTTGCTCAACTTGAGGCCGAGAATGATTATTTAAAGGCAAAAATGAAACACACTGAAGGTTTTCAAAAAATACTTTATGATGAAATAGTTGGAAGGGTGCAAAAAGATGATAGCAGCGTTCCAATAAATATTAGGGGATATTGGTATCAATCGAAATTTGACGGAGAGGTTGAATACCCGGTCTATATTCGTTGGAAAGATGGTGAAAAAAAAAGTGAATTATTATTTAATGTCAATGAAATGGCAGAAGGCAATGGTTACTTTGATTTAAGTGGTTATACCGTTTCCAATAATAACATGCTCATAGCCTTCGGAACGGATACTGTTAGTCGTCGTCTCTATACTCTCGAATTCAAAAACTTAGAAACAGGTAATTTTTATCCAGATAAGCTTATTAATACAGATGGAGCGGCTATCTGGGCCAGCGATAATGAACATGTTTTTTATATTAAAAAAGATGTTCAAACACTGCTTGGTCAGGAAGTATATCGTCACAAGCTTGGCACAGATCAGTGTCAAGACATCCTGGTTTATCGCGAGAACGATGATACCTTTTATACCACACTTTCTAAATCTCGTGATGGTTCAGTAATTTTTATTCATCATAACAGCACGGCTAAATCTGGTGTGTCTATTTTAAATGCTAGAAGTCCGCTAGATAGCTTTGTACCATTCCTAAAAATTGAAGATAATCATGAATATACAATAGAAAAACTAGGTGATTATTATTACATTCATACTAATTGGCAAGCAAAAAACTTTCGCCTTATGAGGGTCAATAAAGACACAACATCTGATAAAAGTAGTTGGCAGCCAGTTATTGAACATCGGGAAGGAGTTTATCTTCAAGACTTCACTATTTTTAAAAATGCAGCAGTGATTAAGGAAAAGGAAAACGGTGAAAATCGTATTAAAGTTTTATTGTTTAATACGGGTAAAATTTTAGAATTAAAGTTTGACGATCCGGTATTTAGTATTCGCATAGCTGATAATCCGGAAGTTAGTAGTGACGTTGTACGTATTGACTATAGTTCCTTGACGACCCCACCCAGTGTTTACGAATATAAACTCATCAATGGAGAGCGAAAATTACTTAAGCAAGATAAGGTCATGGGAGAGTTTTCTTCTATCAATTACCGTAGCGAGCGTATTTTTATTGAAGCACGTGACGATAGTAAAGTGCCTGTTTCAATTGTCTATCGTAAAAATTTGTTCAAGAAAGATGGAAGTAACCCACTTTTCCAATATGCTTATGGCTCTTACGGCGCAACTATTGATCCGTCCTTTAGCGGAGCTCGCCTTAGTCTTTTGGACCGCGGTGTTATATTCGTTATAGCGCACGTAAGAGGCGGTCAAATGCTCGGCCGCCCTTGGTATGATGACGGTAAACTTTTCAATAAAAAGAAAAGTTTTTTAGACTTTATTGACGTAACAAAAGGTCTTGCTAAGAAAAAATACGCTCATCCAAATAAAATTTATGCAATGGGTGGAAGCGCGGGAGGTCTTTTGATGGGCGGTGTACTTAATATGGCACCAGAACTATATATTGGTGTTGGTGCCCATGTGCCTTTTGTGGATGTGGTTACTACCATGCTTGATGTATCGATCCCACTTACTACTGGTGAATGGAATGAGTGGGGTGATCCAGCTAAGAAAGAATATTATGATTACATGCTTTCATATTCTCCCTATGATCAAATAGACAGAAAAGATTATCCAAATATTTTAGTCACTACTGGCCTTTGGGACAGCCAGGTACAATATTTTGAGCCTATGAAGTGGGTGGCTAAGTTACGTGAATATAAAACTGACAATAATACGCTCATATTTGAAACAGATATGGAAGCAGGGCATGGTGGTGCATCAGGGCGCTTTAAACGTTATAAACAAACTGCACTCGAATATGCCTTCTTTTTTGATCTAATAGGCATAAATAAGTAGTATTTTCGATATTTTTATTATCACTAATAGGACTATCAATAACCTGGTCTTGTTCCAAAAATTGCTGTACCCACACGAACGTGTGTTGCACCGTTTTTTATGGCTTTTTCAAAATCACCACTCATACCCATAGACAAATTTTTGATATTATTACGGTCCGCAATTTCTTTTAATAATTTAAAATGTTGCGTACTATCCTCATCAAAGGGAGGAATGCACATTACCCCTTTTACCGGTAGTTTTAAATCATCACGGCAGAGGGTAATAAACTTGTCAGCACTTTCCGGAAGAATACCTGCCTTTTGTTTTTCGCGCCCCGTGTTAATCTGAATATAAATATCACATTTTTTTGCTTCTTCTTCAAAGATCCGGGCAAGCATTTTGGCTAGTTTTGGCCGATCAACCGTTTCGATTACATCAAATAAATGAACGGCCTGTCGGGCTTTATTGGTTTGAAGGGGACCGATAAGGTGAAGTTTGACATTATCAAATCTATTTTTTAGGGCAGGCCATTTTTGAGTAGCTTCCTGAACTCTGTTTTCACCAAAGACCCGCTGCCCACTTTCGAGTACGGGCAGAATGGTCTCTGCGATATGAACTTTGGACACTGCTACTAGTGTTATATCTTTTGGAACGCGGCCACAGTGTTCAGCTGCGGCGGCAATTTTTTCTTCAATATCCATCAGATTGCTGGTCATCAATAAAACCTTCAGTTAAAGTCAATTTATGAAAAGAAACCTAGCAGAGATTTCACAGGAGCTCAACCGCCAAAGTGGCTGGAAAAACTTACCTGGAATGATTTTTTTAACAGATCAGATTGCCCAACCTCTTCCCGAGGATGTTATAGAAAATCTTCCTCGTGGTGCTATGGTCATTTTTAGGGATTATGAGCACGAAAACAGGGTTGAGTTATCTTTTGCATTAAGAAATATATGTAGACTAAAAGGTATCAAGTTTTTAGTTGCTGGTGATTTAACTCTTGCGATCAAGGTTGATGCTGATGGGATTCATTTACCCGAGCATATGATTAATGAAGTAAAAAAAATACGCAAATCCTATCCAAAATTATTTATAACCGCGTCTTGTCATTCTAAGACTGACATGGGGGAGCTAGACGGTCAAGGTCTTGATGCTATTTTACTGGCACCTATTTTTGAGACTAGAAGTCACCCGGAGACAATGAAAAATAAAGGACTAACGATTGGGCCGGGTAGATTGAGATCAATTTGTGAAGGCATTAGAGTACCTATTTATGCCCTGGGGGGGGTGAATAATATTACAGCAGAAAAGCTAAAGGGTACGGGTGTTGCGGGGATTGCTGCAATAAGAGGATTTTAGATTTTAAAAGCTTAAGTTCGTACCGAAAATGAGTGACTGTACATCATTAACTGCTGCAAATTCGCTACCCATACCATATGAGTAATAAGTAAATCGGCCAGTTAAGCTAACATTAGAAAATAATTTATAAGCTGCCCCAAGTTCATATGCTGAAATGTGGTCAAATATATTATAATCTTGGGATAGTAATAGTGATGGGGATTTATTGTATTCGCCCATGCGTAAATTTGCCGACCAACTATCACCTACATAACCAAACCCTAAATCAAAACCAGACATATCGGATGAAAATAGGAAGTCGTTGCGACTGTATGACGCGCCAAGTCTAAACCCTGAATACCCTAGGCCTAGCGATAAGTTGTAAGCTCGCTGTGTAAGCAGACCATCATTTATGAATGCAGCATAACGATTTGTGGGTGTGTTAATAAAGCTCGAACCTAGAACAAGCTTAAGAGATTTAGAGGATTTGAATGGAGACTGCTCTTTTCTCGATGGATTTAATGAAACAACAAATTGTGATCCACCTTGTCCGCTAGTAGAGAGCAGACCAGTTTTTAGGCTACCAGCAATAGCTGGTGATGTAGAAGGTAAATTAAATGATATTGATGGATTGTATCTATATTCGTGATTAACTTGTAAAAGTGGGGCAGATTTCTCGCTATTTTTTCCTAAGGCGAGAAGAGGTGTATCCCTTTCCTTGGGGTTAGTCAGTAGAATATATTGTTCAGTTTCAGCTTGCGGATTGAGAAATTGAAGAAAATCTTCTCGTAATTCTTCATTAGAGCTCACCCTAGGAGTTAAATTAGTGCCTACCTGATTTTGCGCGTACGCACCTGTGGTCAACCCCAGGGTAGCAGTAAGGCACCCAATTAAGATTGCACATCGAATTTTTTCAGCGTATTTTGTCATCTAAGCACTTCATTTATATATACAAATTCAGTAAGGTGTAATTTTATTGCTAAGCCAACTGAAAGATAATATTTTTTATCATAAAAGTTTTTTGTTAATTTGGTCGTAAGTATATAGACTTAAAATATAAATTCAATCTTTTGAGTAAATAAAATTGTATTTTCTCATTAAATTAAATAAATTTCATTAATCAATATAGAAAAACCGCTTTATCTAGACAGTAGTAATATTTATGGTATACAAAATCATGATGCGAGCATGGTAAAATATTTATCTTATTTGGGATAATGGAATGGAACATAAATGATAATAAAATATAAAAATTCAGTGAAAATTGTGTTGACGGTTCTGGTAGCTCTGATTTTATTTCCTATGAGTGGATGCAGTAAGAGAAGTGAAGTTGGGGAACCTCGTAACAATATTTTAGCAGCCGAGGAAGTCTATACTATAGGTGTGAATGCCTATCTTTGGCGCGCTACTTTAAATACATTATCGTTTATGCCAATGTTATCTGCAGATAATGCAGGTGGAACAATTATTACTGACTGGAAAATTAATCCCGCGAATGCGAATGAGCGCACTAAAGTTGACGTATATATTGTTGGTAAACAATTACGCGCAGATGCATTAAATATCAATGTGCACAGAGAAATGCTTCGGGATGGAAACTGGGTTTCTATTGAGCCCCGCCCTGATGCTGTAATACAGATTAATACTGCGATCCTATTAGAGGCTAGATTATTACGACGCGATAACGCGCCGCTAACGTCTTAATAATATTAAACAATAAATAAATAATTTTTTGGCACCATGATTTGAGCTAACTTAATAGGTTAGGGGTGCTTATTTTTATATACTGGGATTAGAAATTATGACACGCTATAATGCCCGTGCAACAGAAGAAAAGTGGCAAAAAGCATGGGCGGATAACGATACCTTCAAGGTGAGTGAGGACTATAGTAAGCCAAAATATTATGTGCTTGAGATGTTCCCATATCCTTCGGGTCGCATACATATGGGGCATGTTAGAAACTATACCCAAGGAGATGTTGTCGCCCGTTATAAGCGCTTGCAAGGCTTTAATGTTCTTCATCCTATGGGGTGGGATGCTTTTGGTATGCCAGCAGAAAATGCTGCTATGGAAAACAAGGTCCATCCCGCTAAATGGACCTATGAAAACATTGATCATATGAAGAGGCAAATGAAATCTATAGGGTTTTCGATAGATTGGTCACGTGAGATAGCCACGTGTGATCCTGATTACTATGGCAAAGAACAGGCTATGTTTATTGACTTTTTAAATGCGGGTTTAGTTTACCGAAAAGCAAGTTGGGTCAATTGGGACCCAGTGGATAATACTGTGCTCGCCAATGAGCAAGTTATCGATGGTAAGGGTTGGCGTAGTGGTGCGTCGGTAGAACGTAAAAAGTTAAGTCAATGGTTTTTGAAAATTACAGATGCCGCTGATGATCTTGATGCAAAATTAGATATGCTTGAACGGTGGCCGGAAAAAGTTAGGACTATGCAAAAGAATTGGATTGGAAAATCCAAAGGGATGCAAATTACGTTTAATGGGACCCGTACACAGGATAAAATTAAAGTTTATACAACCCGCCCAGATACTATTTTTGGAGCATCCTTTATTGCTATTGCAGCCGATCACCCAATTGCCTTAAAATTTTCTGAAAACAATAAAAAGCTGGAGGCATTTATTGGAGAATGTCGTAAGCTAGGAACGAGTGAAGAGGCACTTGAAAAAGCTGAAAAAAAAGGCTTTAAGCTTGACCTAAGTATGTGCCATCCATTTGTTGATGGCTCTGAATTGCCAGTTTATGTTGCTAATTTTGTATTAATGGAATACGGAACGGGGGCAGTTTTTGGTTGTCCAGCCCATGACCAGCGGGATCTTGATTTTGCTAGAAAATATGACCTTGATGTTAAGGCAGTTGTTATTCCGAAAGGTAAGGCTGCCGCTAAATTTGTTGTTGAGAATATTGCCTACACCGATACAGGTATTTTAGGAAATTCAGAATTCTTAAACGGAATGTCCATTAACGATGCTAAATCAAAGATTATTTCTCTTGCAGAAGAGGGTGGCTTTGGAGAAGCTACAACCAATTATCGCTTGCGGGATTGGGGCATAAGTCGTCAACGCTATTGGGGTGCGCCGATCCCTATAGTTTATTGTGATGACTGTGGTGTGGTAACTATTCCAAAAAACGAACTTCCTTTAGTTTTACCTGATGATGTAAGCTTTGATTTGCCAGGCAACCCTCTGAGCCACCATCCGACCTGGAAGTATGTGAATTGTCCTAGTTGCGGCAAACCAGCGGAAAGGGAAACTGATACATTTGATACGTTTATAGATAGCTCTTGGTATTTTATTCGCTTTGCTTCGCCCAACTCGGACAAACCCTTTGATAAAGAAGCTGCAGATTATTGGATGCCAGTTGACCAATATGTAGGTGGGGTTGAACATGCTATTCTCCATCTTCTGTATTCACGGTTTTTTACTCGCGCTATGAAAGAAGTTGGATTGTGTGATGTTGAAGAACCGTTTGATGGTCTTTTTACTCAGGGTATGGTTTGCCACGAAACTTATCAAAACAAAAATGGTGACTGGGTTTTACCAGAAGAATTAGATAGGCGGCAGGACGGTCAATTTGTTCACCGCATAACAGGAGAAATTGTTACTGCTGGTCGCTCGGTTAAAATGTCAAAATCTAAAAAGAATGTTGTTGACCCGACATCCATTATAAATACCTATGGTGCTGATACGGCGCGTTGGTTTATGCTATCTGATAGCCCTCCAGAACGTGACCTTGAATGGACAGAAGAGGGTGTGGAGGGCGCATGGCGTTTTACCCAGCGTCTCTGGCGGACTGTTACAGGAAATATTGATAAGGCCTCGAAAAATATATTGGAGCCAAAAGAGTTTAGTAAGGCTGCCAAAGAGCTACGCCGTATGACCCATGTTTCAATTGCTCAAATTGGGAAAGATATTGAAGAGTTTCATTTTAATAGTTCAGTAGCGCAAACTTATAAGTTTGCTAACGCAATCGCTTCGTTTGATTCTGATAATAGCGAGGGTGATAAATTTTCGCTTTTTGAAGCGGTGAAGACAATAATATTGTTGACGTCCCCAATGATGCCACATTTGGCTGAGGAAATGTGGGCAATGATTGGTGAAAAAGGACTAGCTTCTAATGCAGCATGGCCATTAGCAAAACCTTTGCTTATGCAAAAAACATCTGTGACTGTGGTTGTGCAGGTTCAAGGAAAACTTCGGGATAAGCTTGAGGTTGAAAAAGATTTAGACAAGGAGTTGCTGGAATCGTTATCGTTAGCATCTGAAAAAGTCCAAAAAGCCATTGGAGAAAAAGAGATTAGAAAGATTATTGTTGTCCCTAATAAAATCGTTAATATTGTTGTTTGATGCATTAACAACGGAGGCTCTGTATGCAGCGTAATTCTAAAATAATTAGTATGGCCTTAGGTGTTTTTTTGATGCTTATTATGTCGTCGTGTGGTTTTAAACCAATGTATGGAACCAACTCTGCAGGTGGCTCAGGTCTATCTCAAGTAATGGCCAATATTGAGATAGATCGAATTAGAAATATGCAAGGTCGACAAGAACGTCTATCGCAGTTGTTGCAAAACAATTTAATTGAACGAATTTCCCCACTTTCTTCTAATCAATCACCTGCACTATACCTGCTCCAAGCAAACTATGATGTTGAAGAAGCAGGTTACGGAATTCGTGGGGACGAAACTGTCACACTTCAAAACCTTAAGCTTACTGTAGTGTTTAAATTGAGTGAGATAAACTCAGAGAATGTTGTCATGGACGGAACCGCGAGGGCCATAGTAACTTATGATTTGGTGCAATCTGATTTTTCTAATATGACGGCTCGTAATACTTCTCTTTCACGTCTGTCAGAAGAAGTTGCAAATCAGATTATTACGCGGATAGGCACATTTTTAAGTGAAAACCCAGCTGGAGCGGAGTAATGAAGGTTTATCCCCGTGATGTTGATACACAAGTTACAAAACTTTCCCCTCAGTATCTTGCTGTTCTTGTTTTTGGCCCTGATGAGGGTTTGGTAAGGGAGCGTTCATCAAAAATAGCAAAACAAGTGTTGCCAGACCTAAAAGACCCATTTCTAGTTGCTAATATTGATCCCAATAACTTGAAATCTGAACCAGGGCTGCTCGCTGATGAAGCCGCTGCTATTTCAATGATGGGAGGCAGGAGGGTGATTAGGATCGATGGTGCTTCAGAAAATGCCACTAAGGCTGCGCAAGCTTTTCTAGAAAACCCAATTGGAGATGGTCTTATAATTATAACAGCTGGAAATCTCCGTCCTACATCAGGGTTAAGAAAGCTTTTTGAAAAAGCTAAAAATGCTTTAGCAATTGCTTGCTATGAAGATACTCACGCGTCACTTGACGCACTAATTCATGAAGTTATGCGGGAAAATAATCTATCAATTGATGCTGATGCTAGCTCATTTTTACAATTGAATTTAGGCAGTGATCGTTTAGTTTCTAGAAGCGAACTTAATAAGCTTGCGGTTTATATGGGGCCTTCGGAAAAAAGACAGGACGATATAGTAAGTCTTGAAGATGTTGTCGCTTGTATTGGCGATAGCGGTACTTTGAGCATTGATAACATAATTAGTGCAACCACTGGCGGGGATTTACGCAAACTTGATGATAGTATCTTTAAAGCCTTTAATCGTGGGGAAAATCCAATCGCTATACTGAGGTCATTGCTGCGTAAAATTCAACGCATGCATTTAGCCAGAGGATATATGGACCAGGGTTTTTCAGCCGAAGATGCAATGGGTAAACTGGTCCCTAAAGTTTTTGTGATGGAAGCCCGCACTTTTAAGGCGGACCTCTCAAAATGGACAACTGGCCGCCTAGCAAGCGCCATGTCGATCACTTCAGATGCCGAACAAGACTGTAAGACTACAGGCATGCCCGTTGAAGCAATCTGCGCACGTGCTTGTTTAAGAATTGCTAATGCGGCAAAACGCTAAGATCAGTCTAAACCTTTTGTAGCACTAGAATTCTCAGATATTAAAATAATCATCCAGACATTCCTTAGATTTATAGAGATCAATTAATTTTCTATACTATTATTAGGTTAAATTGAGAAACAAAGGGTTTAGATTGAATTATCTTTATTAAAAGTTAAGCATTTTCGCTGTGGCTGATAATAATAAAATCGTTAATAAAATTTTTTGGAATTATTTTATGGACGAGATGAATTGTTATGCTACTTTAACTAATAAATGAAAAATGGAGAGATTACGGTGACACATGTGGCTCAGGAAAAATGGTCTTCGGGAACGGCGTTCCTTTTAGCGGCAATTGGCTCTGCGGTCGGACTTGGAAATATTTATAGGTTTCCTTATGTTGTTGGGGAGAATGGCGGAGGTGCCTTCGTACTTCTTTATTTAGGTATTGTTGCTTTTTTTGGAATTCCATTAGTAATGACAGAATTAACCATTGGACGTAGAAACCAGCTTCCTCCAATCTCTGCTTTTACCGCACTTTCACAAGGTAAAAAAAGTCAACCATTTTGGAAATGTATAGGATGGATTAACGTTCTTACGCCTCTTGGTATTCTCGGGTTTTATTTTGTTATATCGGGATGGACACTTAATTATGTTTACTCCATGATTTCAGGGCAGCTTAACAACCTAGTAGAAGGCCAGACTTTAAAGGTGTTTACGGACATGCAACAAAGTCCATTAACACTTATTTTCTGGATGACGATAAGCCTTTCAATTACTGCATTTGTTATTTCGCGAGGTGTGAAGTTAGGCCTTGAAAAAGCTGTTAAAATACTCATGCCAATGTTATTTTTAATCCTTGTATCCTTGGTGATTTATTCTGCATTTAACGGTGGTATGAGGGAAACATTTGAGTTTATGTTTACGCCAGATTTTTCAAAAATTACTGGCAAAACTGTTCTTGAGGCAGCCGGCCAAGCATTCTTTTCATTATCTTTGGGTAGTGCAACGATGTTAGTTTATGGTTCATATCTGCCAAAGAGTGAGAGTATTCCAAAGCTTGCGTGCGGTGTAGCATTTGCTGATACCTTCGTAGCACTGATTGCTGGTTTTGCAATATTTCCCATCGTATTTACAAATGGACTTGAGCTAGATTCTGGGCCAAATCTTGTTTTTGTAACGTTTCCAATTATATTTGATCAGATGCCATTTGGGCAATTATTCGGCATACTATTTTTCTTACTTCTTGCATTTGCTGCGGTTACTTCAACCATATCACTTTTTGAGCCCGCAGTTTCTAATCTAGAAGAACGTGGCATTCTTACTCGTGGTAAGGGGTCCTTGGTGGTTGGTCTTGGTTTATGGTGTCTTGCTGCGGTATCTGCACTTTCCATGAATATTCTATCAGATGTTCGCTTACTTACCTTCAGTGATACGGTTGCCAGTAAAAATATCATGGATATACTTGAATATATGTCTGCTAATGCGATGATGCTCGTTAACGCACTTTTTGCAGGTATTTTTGTTGGTTGGGTCATGAAGCGCAAGGATGTACTTGAAGAACTTGGTCTTGACGATAGTTTACTCTTTAAGTTCTGGCGTGTGATTATTAAGGTGGTCGTTCCAGTTGTAATTAGCGTTCTCACTTTGCAACTCTTTGAGCTCCTCGATCCGCTGATGGCTTTCATCTTGTAATAGTGAAATTTTACAGGGTGGTCCAAATTTAATTTTGACCGCTTTTATATTTATTACGTGCAAAAGTAACATCCCCATCCTTAATGACCATAAGGGTTTGATCGCCGCCTATCTGATAAGATAGTTCAGCTGGATGCTCAATATCCCATAACACCATATCTGCTTTTAACCCTTTCTTTAAAATTCCACGATCGTCTAACCCCAAAGCCTTGGCTGCATTTCGAGTAACGCCGGCTAAAGCTTCTTCAGGGGATAATCTAAATAATGTAGTGGCCATATTAATCATTAACTTAAGTGACAAGACAGGAGAAGAACCTGGATTACAGTCTGAGCCAATGGCGATTGGAACCTGAGCGCTGCGGAGTTTCTCTACCGGGGGAATGATGGTGTCGCGAAGTGTGTAGTAAGCACCAGGAAGTAAAACAGCTACAGTGCCTGACTTCTTCATTTCTAAAATACTATCTGTTGAAAGGTACTCTAGATGATCAGCCGACAATGCGTTAAATTTTGCTGCTAACGTTGCCCCTTTTTGATCTGAAAGTTGTTCGGCGTGAAGCTTTAGTTTAAACCCAAGTTTGGTGGCGGCTTTAAAAATTTGCTCCATTTCTTGGTGAGTAAAACCAATATTTTCACAAAAACCATCAACTGCATCAGCAAGCTGCTCTTTTGCAATTATAGGTAACATTTCCTCAATTATGAGTTTTATATAACCAGTACGATCACCTGAATACTCTGGTGGTAGTGCGTGCGCACCAAGGAATGTAGGTATAACATCAATGCCTGAAATGTTTCCAAGCTTCCTAGCAGCACGTAACATTTTTATTTCATTCACAATATCAAGTCCGTAACCTGACTTTATTTCAATGGTGGTTACACCTTCTTTCATAAACGCCGCTAGCCTTTTTTGTGCGGTTCTAACCAGGTCATCTTCACTGGCGGCACGCGTGGCTTCTACAGTAGATAAAATGCCACCTCCAGCTGCTGCTATTTCTTCATAACTAGCCCCAGTTAAACGTTTTTCAAATTCATCGATACGGTTCCCTCCATAAATGAGGTGAGTATGGCAATCAATTAGACCGGGTGACAAATAGGAGCCCTTGCAATAGATTATTTCTCCAACAAAATGATCCGGTAGATTGCTTTTGTGTCCAACCCATACAATCTGTTTGTTATCGGTTACTAGAGCTGCATCCTCTAGCAGACCAAAGGGCTTATCGCCTTCCACCATAGTTAGTAGATTTACATCAATCCATATTTTAATGCTCATTGTGTAGCCATTTCGATAAAATTTGACAAAGTATAAGAATTCAATAATGTATAGTTGTATATACAACTATATCTAGAAATGATGACTATGAAAAGAATAAACTTTAAATCAGTACTTTTATCTAGTGGATGGGCACAAAATGTTGCTGTCGATATCGATGATCAGGGGGTAATTTCTAGGATTACTCCAAATCAGGTTAAAGGGAGTAACTGGATAAGTGGTTATGCACTCCCTGGAATTAATAATATTCATAGTCATGCATTCCAGAGAGCAATGGCAGGCCTCACTGAATATTCAACTTCGGTGGAAGATAGCTTCTGGACTTGGCGTGATATTATGTACCGCTTTGCCGCAAAGATATCTTCTAAAGATCTTGAGGTGATAGCGTGTCAACTTTATATGGAAATGTTGAAGGCTGGTTACATAAGCGTATCCGAATTTCATTACCTTCACCGTGAAGGAGATGATAACCTTGCTATGTCAAATGCTATAATTTCCGCTGCTAAAAATGTAGGAATTGCACTTTGTCATTTGCCTGTTCTTTACACATCATCTGGCTTTGGAGGTCAGCCTCTAAATATGGGTCAGAAGAGATTTTCTCACGATGTTGATGATTATTTGGAACTTCATAGTAAACTAATTGATCAGATAAATGGCACGCAGAACCAACATATTGGAGTAGCCTTTCATTCACTGCGCGCGGTTCCTGAAGACGCATTAAATCACGTGTTATCGTTAAATTTAACTGGTCCAACGCACATTCATATTTCTGAACAAATGCAAGAGGTAAACGATTGTATTGCCTGGTCTGGAAAAAGACCAATTGAGTGGTTATTCGACCATGTATCTGTGGATGAAAGTTGGTGCCTTATTCATGCAACACATTTAAATGAAAGTGAGATATCTATGGTCGCAGAGTCTGGCGCTGTAGTAGGTCTATGTCCAACAACGGAAGCTAATCTTGGCGATGGAATTTTTTCACTTACGGATTATTTAACTCGTGACGGTTTAATAGCCATTGGCTCAGATAGCCATATTTCTGTTAGTATCACGGAGGAAATTCGGCTCCTTGAATATGGGCAGCGCTTGAAATATCAACGTCGCAATATAAATACAAGTGATAAAGAGCCACATACGGGAACTCACCTCTACAAAGAATCCCTCCGCGGTGGTGCAAAGGCGAGCGGCTTCGATAATGGTTCAATTGAAATTGGCAAGCGTGCGGACCTGATTGTTCTCGACGAGACATCGCCACTTTTAGTTGGCACACCAGAGCTGAGTGTAATTGATCGCTTTATTTTTAGTGGTAATCAAAATTCTATAAAACATGTAATTGTTGGCGGCGAGATGGTTATTAGTGATTACAAACATAAGGACGAACAAAGTATAACTAGCGAATTTTCAAAAACTATGACGAAGTTAAAAAAACTTCTTGATTAAGTTGTATATACAACATAATCATTAAATATAAATTACAAAGGAAATGCGTGATGACCACTGAATTAAAAGCTGAACCATTGTACCTAAAAATTAAAAATCATATTCTCGACCGCATTGATAGTGGTGAGTGGATGACGACCATGCGGGTACCCTCTGAGAACCAATTAGTAAAAGAATTTTCTGTATCACGAATGACTACTAATCGGGCCCTTCGTGAACTTACTAATGAAGGCTATTTGATCCGTGTCGCTGGTGTAGGAACCTTTGTGGCTGAGCTAAAAGCACAAAGTAATCCCCTCGAAATTCATAATATCGCCGATGAAATTCGTTCGCGCCACCATGTCTACAGCGCGGACGTTCTCAAATGCGAGGCTATAAAAGTAAATGATAAAATTGCTGCTTACATGAATATTGATGTGGACGTAACGCTTGTGCACTCACTTATTATACATAAAGAACAAGGTATTCCCATTCAGCTGGAAGACCGGCTCGTTAATGAAGATATTGTACCCGGTTACGGTGACCAGGATTTCACCAAAAAGACGCCCTACGAGTATCTAATTAAACAAGCACCGCTCCAAAAGGTAGAGCACGTAGTAAAGGCCATTATGCCGACCGGGTCAACAAAATCTCTACTAGACATGTCTGATAATGAAGCATGTTTACTTATAGAACGCCGCACCTGGACTAAAGGCAGGGTCGCTTCAACAGCAAAACTTTATCATCCCGGATCAAGATATGAACTCTCTGGACTATTTAAACCGGAATAGAAAAGATTCTTTTAAAAGATAGAAAAAAACAAATAAATAAACTTGTATATACAGGAATTAAAAATGTCAGACATAAAAACTAATAATCGAGTTATTAAGGCTCCCACAGGATCAGAAATTACGGCTAAAAGCTGGGCTACGGAAGCGCCAATGCGGATGTTGATGAATAATCTTGATCCGGACGTAGCAGAACGACCAGAGGATCTCGTAGTTTACGGTGGCATTGGCCGTGCAGCTCGAAATTGGGAATGTTTTGATAAAATTGTTGAAAGTTTAAAAAATCTTGAAGATGATGAAACATTACTTGTTCAGTCGGGAAAACCTGTAGGCGTGTTTAAAACACATGAAAATGCCCCGCGTGTTCTTATTGCTAATTCAAACCTTGTGCCACACTGGGCTACTTGGGATCATTTTAACGAACTTGATAAAAAAGGATTGATGATGTACGGCCAGATGACAGCTGGCAGTTGGATTTATATTGGAAGCCAAGGAATTGTTCAGGGAACCTACGAAACATTTGTTGAAATGGGCCGGCAACATTTTGGTGGCGATCTAAGTGGTAAATGGGTTCTAACGGGGGGCCTTGGAGGCATGGGAGGTGCACAACCCCTTGCGGCGACTATGGCCGGTGCGTCTATGCTTGCAATCGAATGCCGCTCCGATCGAATTGATTTTCGTATTCGCACTGGTTATGTGGATAAGCGTGCGGATAGTCTTGACGAAGCTATGGAAATAATTAACACAGCAATAGAGAAAGGGGAGGTTGTATCTGTCGGCCTGCTAGGTAATACAGCAGAAGTGATACCAGAAATGCTTAAACGAGGTATTAGGCCCGATGCAGTCACTGATCAGACATCGGCTCACGATCCTATAAATGGTTATTTGCCAATCGGCTGGACCGTCGATGAGTGGGAGCAAAAAATTGAACGTGCACCGAAAGAAGTTGAGGCGGCAGCAATCAATTCTATGTCCTTACATGTGGAGGCGATGCTTCAGTATGAAAAAATGGGCATTCCTACTTTTGACTATGGCAATAATATACGTCAGGTGGCTTTCGATAACGGTATTAAGAATGCGTTTGATTTTCCCGGGTTTGTTCCGTCTTACGTAAGGCCTCTTTTTTGTAGAGGAATTGGCCCGTTTCGTTGGGTGGCATTAAGTGGAGACCCAGAAGATATTTTTAAAACCGATCAGAAAGTTAAGGAACTTATTCCGGATAACCCAAATCTCCATAATTGGCTTGATATGGCGCGAGAGCGTATTCAGTTTCAGGGGCTCCCTGCTCGAATTTGCTGGGTTGGTCTTGGTGATCGGCATCGCCTTGGTCTCGCTTTCAATGAAATGGTAAAAAGTGGAGAACTTAGTGCGCCAGTAGTCATTGGTCGGGATCACCTCGATAGTGGTTCGGTAGCAAGTCCTAATCGTGAAACCGAAAGCATGATGGACGGATCAGATGCGGTCTCTGATTGGCCGCTTCTCAATGCTCTTTTAAACACGGCAAGCGGGGCAACATGGGTTTCTCTTCATCATGGTGGTGGTGTGGGAATGGGCTTTTCACAGCATAGCGGAGTTGTCATTGTATGTGATGGCACAGATGAGGCTGCGGAACGCATAGGTCGGGTGCTTTGGAACGATCCAGCGACTGGTGTAATGCGTCATGCGGATGCCGGTTATGAAGTAGCAAAGCAGTGTGCTCGCGAGCAAGGGCTGAACTTGCCGATGATGGAGGAAAGTTCATGAGTTTTATAATCAGCCCTAGAGAATTATCTCTTGCTGAACTTCGAAAGATTTATAGACAGGAAACAAAAATATCACTTAACAGAGCCGCTTGGGATGTAGTTCGTAAGTCACGAAAAGTAGTTGATGATATCATTGAAGAAGGACAAACGGTATATGGTATAAATACTGGTTTTGGACTTCTGGCTCACACCTCAATTCCTGACGACCAACTCTCCCTTTTACAAACTAATCTTGTTCTTTCTCATAGTACGGGTGTAGGAAAACCACTCACAGATGATGCAGTGAGATTAATTTATATACTTAAGATTTCTAGCTTGGCTCAGGGACACTCTGGTATCCGCGCAGTCACTATAGAAGCTTTTATTGACTTTATTAACGCCGGTCTTATTGCTGACATACCCGAAAAAGGTTCTGTTGGTGCGTCGGGCGACTTGGCACCATTAGCTCATATGACGGCGGCCATAATGGGGGAAGGCTTTATTCGGCTTGATGGAGAGAGGCTCCCAGCAAAAGAAGCGTTAGAGATAGTAGGTTTAAAGCCAATTACTCTAAGCTCTAAGGAAGGTCTTGCTTTTTTAAATGGTACCCAGGTGTCAACTGCTTTAGCCTTAAAAGGCCTTTTTCAAACGGAGGATGTTTTTGCATCAGCCGTTGTTGCAGGCTCTATGAGTGTTGATGCATTATTAGGAAGCATTACTCCTTTTGATGCTCGCATTCATATTGCAAGGGGCCAGCCAGGTCAAATTGCTGTTGCTCCACTTTATCTTGAGTTACTGGAGGGGAGTGAGATTAACAAATCCCATTTAAATTGTGAGAAGGTTCAGGATCCTTATTCACTCAGGTGTCAACCACAAGTTATGGGAGCAGCTTTGGATATTATCAATAACGTAGCTAAAACACTTTTGATCGAAGCCAATGCAGTTACCGATAATCCATTGATTTTTATAGATAATGGCGATGTCATTTCCGGTGGAAACTTTCATGCTGAGCCTGTAGCATTTGCTGCCGATAATCTGGCGTTAGCTATCTGTGAAATAGCGTCCATTTCTGAAAGACGCCTTGCGATTATGGTAGATCCAAAAATGAGCGACCTTCCTGCATTTTTAGTTAAAAATAGTGGGGTTAACTCTGGTTTCATGATTGCGCAAGTATCGGCGGCGGCTCTCGTTAGTGAGAATAAGTCCCGAGCTTATCCTTCCAGTGTCGACAGCATTCCAACCTCTGCCAATCAGGAAGATCATGTTAGTATGGCAACATATGGTGCCCGGCGGCTCACATCAATGTGCTTTAATAGTGCAACGGTTGTAGCGATTGAATTGTTGGCTGCTGCTCAAGGTATTGATTTTCGGGGATCTCATAAAACATCAAGTAAACTTGGCGCATATCACAACTTAATTAGAGAGAGTATTCCTCATTATGGGGCTGATAGATTTTTTGCACCTGATATTGAAAGGGCTACAAAAATGATACTAACCGGTGAATTTACAGAGCATATCATGAAAATATTACCTAGTGGAAATATGTGATGGATACATTTCATTTCTACCAAGGCTCAAAGCCACTCCTGGTTAGCATGCCCCACGTTGGTCTTGAAATACCGAGAAAAATTAAGGAGAAGATGACTGATGAAGCCTTGGCTCTGAACGATACAGATTGGTTTATCGACCGGCTTTATAATTTTTTAGTAGAGTTAGATGTGTCTGTTATTTCGGCTAAATATAGTAGATATGTAGTTGATCTAAACCGCGGCAGGGATGGATTAAGCCTATATCCAGGCCAGCGTGTTACAGGCTTTTGCCCTAAAATGACCTTTGATGATTGTGCGCTTTATAAGGATAAATATGAACCAGACGTTGAAAGTCGAACTAAAAAGTATTGGCAGCCTTATCATGATAAAATTAATGAAGAGCTTTCTCGAATAAAAAGTAAGTTTGGGCGGGCCATGTTATGGGATGCCCATTCTATCAAAAGCCGGGTTCCGGGACTTTTTGATGGTTGTCTCCCAGACCTTAATTTAGGCACTGGAAATGGGGTTACTGCGAGCCATGCACTTGTTGAAAAACTTGATGGAATTATTTCAAAGTCCTCCTATAGCTCCGCCCTAAACGGTCGTTTTAAAGGAGGTTATATCACTCGTCACTACGGTAAACCGAAAAACAATATCCATGCAGTTCAACTTGAAATTTCTCAAATAATTTATATGGATGAAAGCCCTAATATCAAATTTCAAGAACAACGTGCAAATAAACTTCGTTTGATTTTAAGGGCGCTTATTGAAACAATGATTGAATAATACTGAAGACCTTTTTATAATGAATGAAATTTAAATTTTAACTGGATGTAACATCATGCAAAATATTTTCGTACAGATCAAATGTGAGCTTGGTGAAGTCTATAGCGTTGCGGAAGGTGTTGTTGACAATTTGGAAGAAGCCCAAGATGTGTATTCAATTTCTGGAGCATTTGATTTACTGATAAAATTTCATTTGAGCGATGATGTAGATATTGGGCGCTTTATAAATAAAAAGGTTCAAACTATTCCCGGCATTAAAGATACTTTTACAACTATGACTTTTAAAGCATTCAAGTAATCTTATAATTATTCATCAGAACTAGCCAAGTTTAACTAAATTGAAAGAAGACTTTAGAATATGAAACTCGCATCCTTAAAACACGGTAGAGACGGCAAACTGGTTGTCGTTTCGAAAGACCTTTCTCGTTATACAAGTGCGGAACCAATAGCACGAACAATGCAAGAAGCACTTGATAATTGGAGTGACAGTGAGAGTGACCTTATCGGAGTTTATGAAAAACTTCAATCAGGATCAATCTCTGGGTTTGACTTTGATCCAACACTTTGTGATGCACCCTTACCGCGCTCATATCACTGGGTTGATGGAAGCGCGTATGTTACTCATGTTCAGCTGGTTAGAAAAGCCCGTGGAGCAGAACTACCACCGAGCTTTTGGGAGGACCCACTAGTTTATATGGGTGCATCTGATGCCTTTATTGGCCCTCATGATGACATTCGTACAGGCTCTGAAGATTGGGGGATTGATTTGGAAGCTGAGGTTGCTGTAATCACTGACGATGTTCCGGCTGCTACAACAGCAGAAGAGGCTGGAAAACATATAAAACTTATTTCTATCCTGAATGATGTTTCGCTGCGTAACCTTATTCCGGCAGAACTTGGAAAACAGTTTGGTTTTTATCAATCAAAACCATGGACGGCGTTTGCGCCTGTTTTTGTTACTCCTGAAGAACTTGGCGATGCTTGGGATGGAAAAAAACTACATTTACCACTTCACGCTATATTAAATGGTAAAAAAATTGGTTCCCCAAATGCTGGAATTGACATGACTTTTGATTTTTGTAAGCTAATTGAGCATGCTGCAAAAACTCGTGACCTTGACCCTGGTACCGTAGTGGGCTCAGGCACTGTATCAAACAAAGGTTCCAAAGATGGTTCTTGTTGCCTTGCTGAGATAAGGTGTCTTGAGACAATAAGGGATGGTAAACCCAAAACAGAGTTTATGAAATTTGGTGACCGTGTTGAGATTGATATGTTTGATAAAGACGGCAAGACAATTTTTGGGAGGATTAATCAGAAAGTAGTCAAGTTTTAGGTCTCTCTACTAAATAGAAAAATAAATCTTAAGTTTAAAATCTAAAAGAAAAGTTTTTTTAAAATTAAAGCCTTTCAACTATAGTTTGTAATGCATCAAGTGAACTATAGCCTAATTTAATACTTCGTTCAGGGGACCAACCAGTTTTTGGATTAGGGCTATCGACAGTATCTTTAAATGGCATTTCAAGTGTCATTGCAACAGCATCGAAGCGGTGGGCTATCAAATTCGTACTCATGCCTAGATTACCAGTGCCGGGTTCATTTTTCATATAACCTTTTTCGTTTTGAAAATCGGGATTTGTTTTTTCGAGTTCGTTACCAAAAATATAAGCTGTATCTAGATTGTATTGATTAAGTTCTGGCACCCCTTCAAAACAAGCAATAAAATTATATGGTAACGTTTCATCACCATGACAATCAAGTGAAAAATCAAGACCCTTTTCATCCATTTTGTTGCGAAGATGATAAACTTCTGGACTAACAGCTGGATTGGGATCGTGCCAATCTCGATTTAGGTTCTGACCCTTCGCGTTGCAACGAAGGTGCCCGCGGATGCTGCCGTCGGGATTGACATTAGGCATTATATAAAACACACATTTATTTAAAAGCTCTCGGCTTAGCGCGTCTTCATCATCAAGTAAGCGAGAAATTATTCCCTCTACCATCCACTCGGCCATGCTCTCGCCGGGATGTTGGCGGGCAATAATCCAGATTTTTTTCTTCTCCCCTCCTTCTTCACCGATAGTTAATAGATCAAGATCGCGCCCATCGCAACTTTCACCTATAACTTCAAGGCTAACACGATCATTCATTGCAGCAGTTGAGACTAATTCTTGGTGACGGTCATAACTATAGGGTGCAAAATATGCATAATAGACACTATCGGTTTCTGGCACGTGCTGAATGGTAAGGACCCCTTCTTTATAAACAGTACTTACGCGGAACCACGTTTCATGATCATAAGATGCTACCGCTTGATAATTCTCCCAACCATTTGGATAAGCGGCACCAGCAGCATTCTCGATTCTTAGGGCACATAATTGATCTTTGGCGCCAGTAAGCCGAAAGTGAAACCATTGATAAAATTCTGAATTCTTATCGTTATTAATAGAAAGTCGTATATTACTTGGAGCTGAACATTCGATAACATTTATATTGCCGCTGTCAAAATTACTACTGATTTTCATTAGGATCTCTCTTAATTGGTTATTTAATGATTTATAATATGATTTTCACAAAACGCAAACGTGACTTTCTAATTTTCTTCTGGCAATGTATCTAAAATAGAAAATAAAAGTAGGAAACTGTAATGTCTAATATGGTTGATGATGTTTATAAAGGTTCACAGAAAAGGAATTTTCTGGGCCATCCAATCGGATTATCAATATGTTTTCTCACCGAAATGTGGGAGCGCTTTTCCTATTATGGTATGCGCGCTATCCTTATCCTTTACCTAACAAAATATCATCTATTTGGCGTTAATAAAGCTAGTATGATTTATGGTGCTTATGCGGGTTTAGTTTATATGATGCCAATTGTTGGTGGTTATTTGGCGGATCGTTACTTAGGCAGCCGAAAAGCCGTGACCTATGGAGCAATCCTTCTTGTCCTTGGACATGGACTTATGGCGTTTCATGGACCAGCTGCCTATATGGATGGTGAAAATATCATCAGGGATGATTTTTTTATTAATGTTTTTTTTCTTGCACTTGCACTTATTATAGGTGGTGTGGGCTTTCTCAAGGCGAATATTTCTAGGGTGGTTGGTGCTCTTTATGGGCCGAATGATCCACGCCGTGATGGTGGTTTCTCTATCTTTTATATGGGTATAAACCTTGGCGCACTGTTGGCTATGATTGTTGTTGGTTATGTAGGTGAAGTGCATGGATGGAATTATGGTTTCTCAATTGCTGGCATCGGTATGTTGTTCGGTCTTTTAGTTTTTTTATGGGGCCAAAAATATCTTGATGGTCGTGCGGAACCACCAAGGCCGGAGATTTTGAGAGAAAAATCACCGATTGGGTTGAATAAGGAATATACAATATATCTCTTTGGAATAGGTCTTGTAGGATTAAGCTGGATCATGATGCAATATGATCAAATGGTCATACAGCTTGTTGGTGTTGCGGGTTTAATAATGATAGGGTTGATACTATTTTATTCCTTTACGCAATGTGAGAGAGTTGATAGGGATCGCCTTTGGGTGGCACTTTTTTTAATAGCAATTCAATCAGTTTTTTGGGCGCTATTTGAACAGCAAGCAGCATCTCTCACTCTGTTAGCAGATCAGCAGTTTAACCTTAATTTCTTTGGTATAAATATTTTATCATCTCAAGTTGGAACTATGAACTCTCTTTTTGTTATCCTTCTTGCGCCAATTATGGCATGGCTTTGGGTAGTTATGGCAAAGAGGCGGGTTGAACCTTCGACACCCGGTAAATTTGGTTATGCACTAATTATTATTGGTGCAGGTTATATTGTTTTTTCATGGGGAATAGGACTTGATGACACTACAACCAAAAGCTTTTTCTGGCTGATTTTTATATACTTTATGCTGACACTTGCGGAGTTATTTCTTAGTCCAGTTGGCCTCTCTATGGTAACAAAACTAAGTACCTCTAAAATCATGGGGATGATGATGGGAACATGGTTTCTGTTTACTGCTCTTGGAAATAATGTTGCCGGTTGGATCAGCTCATTGACAGGTAGTGGTGTGACTGAAGGGACACTTGATATTGGATCGACTATGAATGTTTATACAACTATAGGCATAGTCAGTATTGGGGTTGGTTTATTTGTAATATTGATGACGCCGCTTCTTAAAAAAAGAATGCACGGTATTCATTAAATTTTAAAAAATTGACATGATTTCATCAAGTGATTTTTTCCATTTTGCATGAGCAGGGACAGTAGCTTTTTCAGTTGGATGACCAACTACTAGTATCATTTCTGGTTTTTCACTTGATGGCCGGTCGCAAAGCTTATTGAGAAATTTCATGGGATTTGGGGTATGGGTGAGGGTGGTAAGTCCCGCCTTATGAAGTGCTGTTATCAAAAATCCAGTTGCGATCCCGACAGATTCTTTTACATAATAGTTTTTAAATTTTCGACCGTTTCGGTCAATGCTAGTGCGCTGAGCAAAAATGACAATCAGCCATGGCGCATCGGTTAGGTGAGGCTTAAGATCGTTGGTGCCGATAGGCTCTAGCGCCCCTAGCCATTCATCACTAGCTCTGCCTGCGTAAAAAGTTTTTTCTTCTTCTTCTGCGGCCAACCGAATTTTTTGTTTATGATCTGGATCTTTAATTACTGCGAAATGCCAAGGTTGATGGTTTGCGCCACTTGGAGCCAGACCAGCAGCTTTAATACAGTTTTCTATAACCTCCTGAGGTACCATTTTACTTGAATATTCACGTATCGTATGTCGTTTTGTCATCAAATCATAAAATTTCTCAGAATTTTTAATCATTTCCTGGTTACTCATATTCGATTTATCTGGCATGGGGAGCTCAACATAATCATGATTAAGTGGAATTGAGGAATGGTACTTTTTATTTATATCAGACATTTTTCACCTTAATTTATATTTTGGAAATGTACTCTAAAAAAAGTTTACACTAAATTCAATTACTCTTTACCTTCGCTTAACATTGCAAGCTTGAGCCATTGCTCTTCTTTATCCGCAAGGTTATTAACAAGATTTTTTAGGTCTGCAGTAGCCTGATTAAACATTTTAGGGTTTTTGTCATATAGACTTGGCTCTGAAATTTTTTTTTCAACTTTTTTAATCTGAGCATTAATTTCTTCCATTTCTTTTGGAAGTGTTTCAAGTGCATATTGATACTTATAACTTAATTTTTTTTTCGAAACTACTTTTCGATTTTGTATTTTTACACTAGTTTTTTGGTTTACTTCCTTTACCATTTGCGGACTATCAGTTCGGTTTTCTTTTTGTCTTATATAATCAGAATAGCCGCCAGGATACTCCTGTAAGACAGCATTTTCTTCTATAACAATGGTTGATGTAACTAGTCGATCAAGAAAGTCGCGATCATGACTAACCATTAACATGGTACCACTATAATCGCTCAGAACGTCCTGAAGTAAATCGAGGGTATCCATATCAAGATCATTTGTGGGCTCATCCAGGATCAATAGGTTCGTTGGCTGTGCGAGTGTTTTCGCTAATAGAAGTCGATTTTTTTCACCGCCTGAAAGCGAACTTACTGGACTATGAGCTTGGGAGGCATCAAACAAGAAATCTTTGATATAAGAAATAATATGCTTGGGATGGCCACGGACCATAATATGGTCGCTTCCATCACTGAGGGTTTCCCAAACTGTGTCACTGTCTTTGAGAAGGCTGCGGTGTTGATCAAGAAAGGTGGCTTCAAGATTTGTACCTAATTTAATATAGCCCTGATCTGGCTTAAGTGATCCAGTAAGAACCTTAAGTAAGGTTGTCTTGCCAGCTCCATTGGGCCCTATAATGCCAATACGGTCTCCACGAAGGATTTTAACTGAAAAATCTTTAAGGATCTGATTGTTACCATAAGCAATACTAACCTTATCAGCTTCGATAACTTTTTTCCCAGATGTTTTGCTGCTGTCTGTAGCCAAACGTGCACTACCCATGACTGTTATTTGCTCGGCGCGCTTCTCTCGGAGTTCCCAAAGGTTTCTCATACGTCCCATATTTCGTTTTCTCCTTGCCGTAATACCTTTGTGAGACCAGTCAGTTTCTTTTTCTATCAATTTATCAAGTTTAAGACGTTCAGTCGCCTCCTGTTCAAGAATAGTGCCGGACCATTCATCAAAATGTGAAAATCCTTTGTTAAGTCTTCGAACTCGGCCACGATCGAGCCAAAAAGTGGTATTGGAGAGGTTATTTAAAAAAGTACGGTCATGGCTTATCATCACGAGTGCTCGTCGCCAGGCCCTAAGTTTTCCCTCCAGCCATTCGATGGTAGCTATATCTAGGTGATTAGTTGGTTCATCAAGCAATAATATATCCGTATCACTTACTAATGCGCGAGCAATGGCAGCTCTTCGGCGTTCTCCTCCAGACATGGTTAAGGTCTCCATGTCTGCATTTAAACCTATTTCTGCAAGCATGATATCTACCTGAAAATGGTCTTCAGCTGAACTGTGAGTTAGGCCAGAAACTACATAGTCGTGTGCATTTTTATAGTTAGATAAGTCTGGGTCTTGTTCAAGATAGGTGACGTGACAACCCGGTTTTATAAAACGTTCGCCACTGTCTGAATCTACTGTGCCGTGAATGATTTTCATTAATGTTGATTTTCCGGCCCCGTTCCTACCTACTAATGAAATACGATCTCGAGCACCGATAGCTAGCTCCGCTCCCGTAAAGAGGGGGTCGGGCCCAAATCTAAGGCTCATATTGGTAAGGGTTAGTATTGGAGGTGCCATCTAAAATCTTTCTTGTTGTGTTTAACTTAAGCCCATATCATAAATGTGATAAGCTGTTAACAGAAACAATCAAAATGGGTATATATATAAATTAACAACCAATATATTAAGTTAGGTAACAGAATGCTGATAAAAATTAAAGGCTCATGGGAATTAAAAGAAAATCAAATAACTTCTCTGAAAGATTATATTTCGCGGCGTGGCTTTATCAAAAATGCTGGAATTATGGGCGCAGCTAGTGCTGCCAGCCTAATGTCATCAAATGTAGCCTTGGCGGAGGAAAGTTTAAGTACAGTTTCTAATCTATATGATGGTCATGATATTATGGACGAAAAAACAGATATCAAAGCTGTGCGAGGTTATAATAATTATTATGAGTTTGGAATGAATAAAGACAATCCGGCGCGCTATGCCCAGAGCCTTGTTACTGACCCTTGGAGGGTAAAAGTGAATGGTGCCTGTGAAAATCCTGGCGACTACAACGTTGAAGATTTAATTGACTTTAATGCTTTGGAAGAACGTGTTTATCGGATGCGTTGTGTAGAAGCTTGGTCGATGGTGATCCCCTGGGTTGGTGTTTCGTTGTCAGAGGTGATTTCAAAACTTAAACCGACATCTAATGCAAAATATGTTTATTTTGAAACCTTAGCAGACCCGAAGCAAATGCCAGGTCTGAGCCGTGGTATTATTAAATGGCCTTACCGGGAAGGGCTGCGTATGGATGAAGCTATGCATCCGCTGACTATTATGGCTGTGGGACTTTACGGTGAAAAACTCGCTAATCAAAATGGTGCACCTATGCGCTTGGTTGTGCCATGGAAGTATGGGTTCAAAGGAGTTAAGTCTATTGTAAAAATTTCCTTTCTTGAAAAAGAGCCTAACACAAGTTGGATGCGCCTAGCGCCGCAGGAATATGGATTTTACGCAAACGTAAACCCAAATGCACCTCATCCAAGGTGGTCACAGGCCACTGAGCGTCGTATCGGCGACTTTAGACGAAGAGATACACTCATGTTTAACGGTTATGGCGAACAAGTAGCCTCTCTATACTCGGGTATGGATCTAAAAAGAAACTATTAATGAAAAATCATAGTCCGCGTATTTTTTTGCATATAATCAGCTTAATTCCGGCCACCTGGCTCTTTTGGCAGATGTGGCTTTGGTACAACTTTTTCCCTCATGACCTTACTGCAAATCCCATAGAATTTATTACCGACTTTACGGGCAACTGGACAATTCGTTTTTTATTACTGACTTTATGTATTTCACCCCTTGCAAAATTAACGAAATGGCGCCTCATTAAATATCGTCGTGCTTTGGGGCTTTACGCATTTAGCTATGGGCTTTTTCACTTCCTTAATTATATGGTTTTGGATTATTTTTTCGACTGGATGCTCATATTGGAAGATATTTTTAAAAGGCCGGCAATAACCTTTGGTATGCTGGCTTTTCTGTTACTCATTCCTCTGGCTATCACTTCTTTTAAATACTTCATAAAGAAAATGGCCGCGAATTGGAAAAGTCTTCACCGAATTATTTATATAATCACTATATCCGCGATCACGCACAATTATATGATGGTCAAAGCGGATATACTTATTCCCGTTATTCATGCTATGATTTTATCATGTTTATTGGCCTTGCGGATTTATTTTATTTTGGATAAAAAACGAATGTTTAAAAAAAAATAGTAAGTTTTTATATTAGGGGATCGAAGATGAAAAAATTGTTATCTGAGAATAAACTTTTGAATACCCGGCGCGGTCTCCTAAAAGGTGCAGGCCTTGGAGCATTAGCTTTGCTAGGCCTTTCAAAGGGGACTGCTTCAACTCAGGATAGGTTTGAAAAAGAAATTAACATTATGCCTGATGATAAGTTATTCGGCATTGTTAGAGAGGAGCTTATGCTTAAGCAAGATCTTGTTTATTTAAATACAGGGACTTTAGGGCCCGCACCAAAGCTAGTCTTTAATAAGGTGAGCCAACTTACGAAACGTCTCGAAGCTAACCCTGCAATAGAAAACTTTGGACCCATGGGTAGAGAAATGGAAAAAACCCGATTAAAAGTAGCGGCTTTCATGGGGGCCAATGAAGAGGAAATTATACTTACCAGAAATACGACAGAGGGCATCAGCTTAGTTTGTTCCAGCATTTCTTGGGCTGCAGGGGATGAAATTTTAACAACTAATCATGAACATGGGGGTGCTGACACTGGGATTGAATTCCTTGCGAGCACGAAAGGTGCTTTGATTAAAAGAATTACTATGCCCTATCCAGCGGATAGTAAAGAAGAACTCCTCGAGTTGGTTCGAGCTAACTTAACAAGTAAAACAAAAATGATACTTCTTAGTCACGTGGAGACTGTGACGGGGTTACGTTGGCCAATAAAGGAAGTGTCAAAGCTAATTAGTGGCAGAGATATTCTTTTCATTGTTGATGGGGCTCAGGCGCCTGGAATGTTTCATATTGACCTTCAAGATTTGGGTTGTGATGTTTATGCTTGTAGTGGACATAAATGGATTATGGGGCCAAAAGAAACGGGAATTTTATATTTACGTCAAGGAATTCAAGATCGTGTGAATAATGTTTTTATTGCCGGTGGTTACGATGTTTATTCTGCCTCTTCAGGCACAAGAAACGCACCGATAATAATTGGATTTGGGGATGTAATTGATTGGCATATGGCTCTGGGCACTTCGCGTATCGAGAGACATTGTATGAAACTTGCTAAATATTGTTATAGCGAGCTTAAAAAAATAAAAAGTATAAAAATAATTAGTCCAAATGATCCTGAGCTGTCTTCAGCAATAGTTAGTTTTAGTCTGCCTAAAAGTGTAAAAAATAATGAAGTTTTTACAGGAATGAGAGATAAGGGTATTACTATCAAACGGCTACCACAATATAATGCAATACGGATTTCTAATCATATGTTTAACACAAATCAGGATGTAGACAAAATGATCAAAATGCTCAAAAATTATCTAAGTTAATAGGGGTCAAAGCCACATAAATAGGCACTATAAACATCTTAGAAATCGTATAAAACTCCAATACGTGTAATTGTATCTGTATTTTTCCGACCAATTGGCGCATCACGGTTATAAATCACATCAAAAGATAATTTTCCGCTAAGGGCACCACTAACCTTAAGTTTGTAGTCGGTTTTATTTTCGATAACAACCTTGCTTCCCATAAACACCTTAGTTTCATTTTCAAAATCACTGCGTTCATTAATATTCCAAGTAAATAAACTACTTCCATAAACTAGAATATCCGTCCCGTATTTTCCTGTGGCGAGGGGTTTTGTTACCAGCATTGCTGGACCACCCTCAAAATTCAATTTGTATTTATCGTTATCAAAAACTCTTAGACCATAGCCTGAATTTATTGTGAGACGTTTATTAAATGCGCCAAAACTATCAGCCTCAACACCTGCAAAACCAGTCACGTAAGAAGAATTGTTAATGCTATAATCATTTTTAAAAGAGACACCATAGCGACGTTTGTTAGTGATCGATTTACTGGTGTTGTAGTCAAAATATGTGGCTACTGTTTGCTCGTAAGCTCCATTTTCCCGATGAAATTTTGTTGCTACACCGAATGATTTTTGACTTGTATTCCCTGAACTAACAAGACCATTTAGCTCTACCTCTTTGTCCCACCCAGGTAAAATAAATTTAGAAAGTTGCTCCGCGCCACTGTCTGAAAAAATTGTACCATTAATAATCATTGGGCTAGTTATGTTGGTGGGAGCTGATGCCTTAGGTTCAGAAAATATTTTTGGCATTATCGTACGCGCTATACGTCTAATTTCAACTTCGTCCGTGGGGTTTGCAATTATCAATAGGTCTACAAGAACCATAAAATGCTTTCCACTGTCTTTTTCACTAGCGACTGTTAAAAGATTAATTTGGTTAGGAGTTAATTCTGCATGTGACATATTTGGTAGAAGTGATAAACAAAATAACCCAGTTGCAAGGGGTACTTTAAAAAACTTAATAGTCATTTTTTTCTATAAACCTATTTTATAAATGTTAAATAAAATCCCATTGAGATAACCGATGCAATTGAGTCAAGACCTGCAAGGTTTCTTAAGATTTCTATAGCATCTACCAGATCATAATCGTCTGCGTCAATAAACATTACTCCGTGTGGCGTCACCATAACTTTATTTTTTGCTAAACGAGTTACTAGAAGCTTAACGTCATGCTCGAGTTTTTGACCAACAAGCTCGAGGCTAACAGTCGTTTCAATAATGCGACTGGTACCAATTTCTTGATTATCATAGGCTTTTAGATCAATCTCACCACTTAGCTTTGCTGTAGCATTTTCAGATACTTTAAAAACAATATCTCGCATGCGACCATCACGAATTTCGATTAATGTATCAATAGATGAGAGATCAATTTCAATATCAATCTGCCCATCATTATTAAGGTGCCCCGAAATTGTTTTAAATGTATTATTTTCTCCTATCATATCGTTTTTAACGGTGCCGTAAGAAATATTTGAGTTTTCGGCATCTAGTATCCAATCGGCATAAGCCGCGCTTGAAAATAGAGAAGAGGCGATGAATATTGCTGCTGCGCCAAGCATACCTTTATATTTAGTCATTTTGATCACCTGTTTTATATATTTTGCTGTTGATTTTTATCTAATATAGACCTTCTTTATGAAAGATATAATAGCAATATGTGAGTTGTAAACTTGTTTTTGTTCCATACTATCATTTAGATTTTGTAGGCGGAAGATTTTCTTTATGATTTTGGCCAAACTTTAGGGAGTGCCATTAATCAAGTCCAGTCATACTTCCTTAAATAAACATATAAAATATGATAATCCTATGAATATATTGTTCACTTGCAGGAAGCCCTTTTTGGGTCTATATAAAGCCAATGTTTGATTCTTAAAGTCAGCATTTGCCAGATAGCTATAGCAAATTAGGCAAATATTTTTTAACGCCAACACATATAGTAAATCGAATGCAGATATACCTGCCCATAGCCGAACTCTCAATGAACATTTTCGTTCTTTTAGCCATGGGTGGCAGTGTGGGTTTTTTATCAGGAATGTTTGGAGTTGGGGGCGGATTTTTAATGACGCCGTTACTTATTTTTGCGGGCATTCCACCCGCCATTGCGGTGGCAACTGAAGCCAACCAAATTACAGCGGCGTCTGTTTCTGGTGCTGTTGCACATTGGCGGCGCGGTGGAGTTGATTTTAAAATGGGAACCGTACTGATAGGTGGCGGCCTTGTGGGCACCTATTTCGGAGCGATGATTTTTACGTACCTACGTGAAATTGGTCAGGTTGATTTGATGATTTCTCTGGCTTACGTAATTTTTCTTGGTAGCATTGGTGGCCTAATGTTTGTTGAGAGTGTTCGCAGTATTCTTAAGGCCCGTAGGGGGGAAATTACTAAGTCGGTGCGCCGACAGCGTACATGGGTTGATGCGTTACCTTTTAAAATGCGTTTTAGAAAATCAAAAATGTATATCAGTGCTATTATGCCAATCACAATAGGGTGCCTTGTGGGGGTCCTTGCCGCTATTATGGGAGTTGGTGGTGGTTTTGTAATGGTTCCGGCGATGATCTACCTTCTCCACATGCCTACAAATGTTGTCATTGGAACATCTCTATTTCAAATTACATTTGTTACTGCTGCGGCCACCTATTTTCATTCAATAAATACTCAAACTGTTGATGTGGTGCTTGCAGTGACCCTTCTTACCGCGGCGGTTGTGGGCGCTCAAATTGGTGCAGTAGTAGGCGCTAAACTTAAAGGTGAGCAGCTTCGTATTCTGCTTGCCGGTATGGTGCTTTTAGTTTGTGCAAAAATGGCTTTTGATCTGGTTGTTGAGCCAGATGACCTATTTACCATTTCTACTATTGGATTAGGGAGGCAATAATAATGAAAAATATAAGTATTATTATGTCATTGGGGTTTTTCTTCTGTATCTCATCGCTGCCCACTCGATCTGAGACGCTGGTGACGGATTTATCACAGCATGTAATCGAAATTACTTCACAATTTTCTGGAAGCGAGCTTCTCTTATTCGGAGCTTTGGAACGCCACGCGATGGAGAGTATACAATCTGATGAAATTGCAGTTCAGGGGCTTGATTATGATATCATCGTAGTTGTTCGAAGTGATCCAACGGACTTGATGATTAGAAAAAAAAAACGAGTAGCTGGCATATGGATTAATAATGAAAATCAAATGGTTCGCGGTGTCCCGGGTTACTATTTGGTAGGATCAACAAGGCCACTAAACGAATTTTTGTCGAAAGAAGATCAGATTGAATTAGAATTAGGCTTGGAAAATATCAAGATTGTTAATGAAAACAATGAAGGCATTGGTGATTATAAAGATGCTTTAATTCGTAACATGAAGGCTAGAGGGCTTTACAGGGAAAGTAGCGGTAACATTACTGTGAAGAATGAAATTCTATTTCGAGCAAACTTAGAATTTCCATCAAATATGCCTGTCGGTGATTATAAGGCTGATGTCTATCTTGTTCGTGACGGTAATGTTATTATTAATCATCGTACGGATCTTTTGGTCGACAAACGTGGATTTGAGAGGTTTATCTATAATTTTGCCCATGATCATCCGGCATATTATGGTATTATGGCAATTATTGTAGCTCTATCTGCAGGGCTTTTTACAGGGTTTGTAGCGAGGAAAATTTCTTAACAGTCTTTAGTAAAAATTTTACCTACCCGACCGCAAGGTTTTTGTATTAAGAAGTAATATTTTCTGAGCTACAAACAATAAACAGAGGTTTAAATGGATAAGAGATTAGTATCATTGAGGCAGAAATTAAGAGAGCATGAATTATCTGGCTTTCTTATACCTCATACTGATGAACATCAGAGCGAATATACACCCTCATATGCAGAACGGCTAGCTTGGATAACAGGGTTTGATGGTTCAGCTGGGTTTGGTGCTGTTACGCAGACTTCGGCGGCAGTTTTTGTAGACGGGCGTTATACAATTCAGGCAAAAAAACAAGTCGATGAGTTACTCTTTTCTCGACATAGCCTTGATCAAAAATCGATCAAAGACTGGTTATTTAACAATACGGAGCAGGGTGGAGTTATTGGCTATGACCCTTGGCTTCATAGTAAGACTTGGCTAAAGTCCATAGACAAGAAGCTATCTGAGAAGAACATTATTTTAAAGGCCATCACGGTTAATCCGATAGATGCTATTTGGACAGAACGCCCTATTCCGTCAAAGGCTGAAGTAAGTGTTCATAAAGAAAAGTATTCCGGTGAAAAATCTTCCTGTAAGAGAAAAAGAATTGCAACAATAATCAAAGCTAAAAAAGCAGATGCACTCGTGATTACATCACTTGATAGCATAGCCTGGCTTCTTAATATTCGTGGAACTGATGTTGACTGTACTCCACTAGTACTCAGTTTTGCTATACTTTATGGATCAGGAGAATTAGATTTTTTTATGGATGTTGATAAAATTAACCCAGAGCTTGAAAAGCACCTGGGCTCGCTTGTTACGCATTACGACAAGAAAAATTTTGAAATGGCCTTGATGAAACTTGGGTCTCGGAGACTAACGGTACTCGCGGACCCTAAGCGCTCACATGCTGCCGTCTTTGAAGCATTAGAAAGTGGGGGTGCAAAAATTATAGAGGTGGATGATCCCTGTCAGCTCGATAAAGCCTGTAAAAATGATATTGAACTTAGTGGGGCAAGAAACGCACATATCCGAGATGCTGTAGCGGTGTGCCGCTTTCTATGCTGGCTTGATGAGCACGGCCCAAGCGGAAAAATTGATGAAATTAACGCTGTTAATAAGCTTTATGGCTTTAGAACAGAGGTTCCACTTTTTCAGGGGAATAGTTTTGATACCATAAGCGGTGCAGGACCCAACGGTGCAATTGTACACTATAGAGTAACCGAAAAAACATCTCTTAAGCTTGAAAAGGGAATGATTTATTTAGTTGATTCGGGGGGGCAATATCTTGATGGAACTACTGATATTACAAGAACTGTTCCTATTGGTGCGCCAACGAAAGAGCAGTGCGATAACTTTACGCGAGTTCTAAAGGGGCATATTGCAGTGGCCTGTGCATGCTTTCCTGTGGGAAGAACCGGCGCTCATATTGACACGCTGGCGAGAAAGTCACTATGGGAAGTCGGGCTTGATTATGATCATGGCACAGGACACGGTGTTGGAAGTTATCTTGGTGTTCACGAGGGCCCACAATCTATATCTCCCTTTAGTTACAATGTGGCATTAACGCCTGGTATGATCCTTTCTAATGAACCAGGGTATTACAAAACGGGGCAATATGGCATTAGGATTGAAAATTTGGTGATTGTTAGAAATAGTGACCTTGAAGGAGAAGGACGACCTATGCTTAACTTTGAGACTATAACTATGGTGCCAATTTCAACTAAGCTCGTAAATGTTCTTATGATGTCCAGAGAAGAAATTAACTGGCTTAATACTTATCATTCTAAGGTTCGTGAAAAGTTATTTCCGTTGCTTGATGAAACAGAAAAAAAGTGGCTCGTCCAAGCAACGGAGGCGATTGCAATCAATTAATTATGTCATGGGTGTTAGTAAAAATATTTTTAAATTACATAGGCTCTTAAATTATTATAGATAGAAAAAAGGTAACTCCTCATGACAAATGATATTATTTTCGAAGATAAATCTGGTTTAGGAATAATCACGCTGAACCGTCCTGAAGTGCTTAATGCCCTCTCAATAGAAATGTGCATAGCTCTGGATAATAAACTCACAGTTTGGGAAAAGGATAATTCAATCCAAGCTATTATTATTAAATCTTCTGGGGGAAAAGCATTCTGTGCTGGGGGTGATGTAAGAGCAATTGTTGAACAAGGATATAAAAATAATTTTGCGGGCAAAAATTTCTTTGCGGCAGAGTATAAAATGAACGCTCGAATATTTCATTTTCCAAAACCATTTATTGCTCTTCTTGATGGCATTACTATGGGTGGCGGTGTTGGTGTTGCAATTCATGGCTCTCATAGAATTATTACGGAAAAAACTATGTTTGCTATGCCGGAATCAGCAATCGGTTTAATACCAGATGTTGGAGGCAGTTATTTCTTACCACGCCTGCCTGGAGCACTGGGGTTGTATCTTGGACTAACTGGTGCGCGGCTTACGTCTTCGGATATTTTATATGCTGGAATTGGCACTGCATATATGAGTTCAAAAAAATTAGATGAATTTGTAAATGCTCTTCTAAAAGATGATATATCTTCGAATGTTGACGTCGACGCAATCGTCGGATGCTTTGCCGAAGACCCAGGTCCCGCTCAGCTTGATGAGTTTCGAGATCTAATTGATGCAGCCTTCGGCGAAAATACTATTGAGGATATTTTTGATCACCTTAGTATCATTGATCATAACTGGGCCAAGGAAACAGTTGCAGTTCTTAAAAAAATGTCACCTATAAGTTTAAAAATAATAATTGAACAACTAAGGCGTGGTGGCAAGCTTGACTTTGATGATTGCATGAAAATGGAGTATCGGATTGTTTGTGCTATTTCATCTTACGACAGTGACTTTTATGAAGGTGTTAGGGCTGTTTTGATTGATAAAGACCATAATCCATCTTGGATACCTGTATCATTGGATGAGGTGAAAACTGATATGGTTATGGCTCACTTTAATATTCCTAATGAAGGTGAAGATCTAGAGCTCTAAAATGGTACCGGTGCCTTAAAAGTTATCTTTGTTTTTTTGATTGGTTGCATAACGGTAATCTCTGTGGCGTGAAGGCAAAGACGATAACTCATGTTAAGTGCTTCGTCATGTGCATAAAAGCGATCACCAAGAATAGGGTGACCAAGTTCATTCATATGTACACGTAGCTGGTGAGTTCGGCCTGTTATAGGTGTTAGGCGGACAAGAGTTTTATTTTTATTTTTATTTTTTTTAATAACATGCCATCTAGTCTGTGATGGCTTCCCATTTTTAAAGTGAACCATTTGTTTTGGTCGATTATCCCAGTCGCAAATTATTGGTAGATCAATCATGCCTTCTTCTTTTTTTAAATTTCCATAGACCCAGGCAAAATATGTTTTACCCACATTTCTATTTTGGAATTGTAGACTGAGGTGGCGATGGGCGAATTTATTTAGGCCCATGACCATCAAACCAGACGTGTCCATATCAAGCCGGTGTACTGTTAGTGCATTTGGAAAGCTTTTTTGTGCTCGTCTTTCCAAGCAGTCTGAAAGGTGTTGGCCTTTTCCCGGGACACTTAGAAGTCCAGACGGTTTATTAAGAATTAAAATATCATCATCATAATAAACAATATCAAGATAGGGGTCCTTGGGGGGCTGATATTTAAAAAGCATTAATGACTAACTTTTGTTAAAATTTAGAGATTGTTTATCAATAATAAATGAATTTAAAATAATGAAATCGCAAGTTTTTTATTTTTGACACGTATAACAATATAATCTAGTAGATACTAAGCATAAGGGGTTATGTTTCAATGTAATATATTCTCTAATTTTTTAAGTTAATCTAACAAATAAGTCTATTCGTACGAAGTTGACAATAAATTCGGATTTAAAACATGAAAAATTTCATCTTTGGAAGGTCGGCGATAAATTTATTTAGAAACCTTAGCATTATTTTATTCATAATTACAGGATGTGCACCTCAGCTGAAAATAGGTGAACAATTAGACATGGTTTCTGTCCCAGAGCAATGGATGGTCCCTGACATGGAAGGTGTTAGGTCAGAACTCAGTTGGCTTGACGGGGATGAATTCAAGGATCTTTCAATGATCGTTATGCTTGCGTTCGAAAACAACCCTGACCTGAGAATTTCTGCAAACCGCCTTAATACAGCCATAGCTCAACAACAGATAACCAGCGGCACTAGAGGTGTTACAGGAAATCTTTCATCTGGGGCAACGAGAACGGGTGACTTTGAGAGTGGTACAGCAGATAAACAAATTTTTTCACTGCGCGGTGGGCTAGCTTGGGAAGCAGATGTATGGGGTCGGCTTGCAAGTGATAATGCGGCAGCACAGCAAAATGTTTTAGCAGTTAAAAATGATCTTGAGTATGCGAGAATATCATTAGCAACAAGAACGGCACAGCGTTGGTTCGATGTAACAGAATCAATTATGCAATATAATTTGCTTGAGCTGAACCTTAGCAAATTAACGCAGGCAAAAGATTTGGTAAATAGTCGTTATGCCAGAGGACTTGTTGATGTACTTGATGTACTTCAACTCGATACAAACCTTGCGACAGCAAGATCGAATATTGCTAATCAACGGCTAACGATAACGGAACGTATGCGTATTCTTGAAGTATTGATTGGAGCCTATCCATCGGGTGATATCCAGAAAGGAGTGTCGCTACCATGTCTTAAGAAAGAAATTTTACTGAGTATTCCATCCGATATGCTTGCGTCTAGGCCGGATATCGTTGCATCCAAAAATCGTGTATATGAAGCAAATTACGACCTAAATTTCGCTAAGAAAGCTCTTTATCCGTCCCTAAGTATCTCTGGAAGTACAACTGCGAATGGCGATGAGATAGCTGATATTGTTGATATTGATCGATTAGTTTGGAGTGTGGTTGGCAACTTAGTTCAACCTATATTTGACGGAGGCCGGCGACGTCAACAGGTTATTATAAGTGAAATTAATCTTGACACTATACTTGCGGGTTACTTAAAGACAGTTCTTAATGCTTATCAAGAAGCTGAAAATGCGTTAACTGCCGAAGTTACATTAGCTGAGCAGGAGCAGCACCTAAATATTGCAGTAGAGAGGGCTCTTGCCAGTGAAGATAAAGCCCTTGAGCAATACGGAAAAGGATTAACTGATATTTTGTCATTGATCAATGTTCAGCGTAGCAGAATTTCATCACAACAAAGTTTGCTTCGAGTAAAACATAGACGTCTTCTTAACCGTGCTGATCTCCATCTGGCTCTTGGTGGAGCTAATATCGATAATTATATAAATGAAGTTGCTGATACGAATCAAGTCAGCAGCAACCAGGAAAGTTTATAATGAATAAAAATAAATCACAACTAATGATTGTTGCGGGTGTTGGTGTTGTTACAGCAATAACTTTCGCAGCGTTGTATCTTTTGCGTCCGACGGCACCTGTTGAAAAAATTGAAGAACGCGTGGAACGTTTGGAAGTTATTACAGCTAAGAAAATGGATGTTTTTCCGACAGTAAATACGCAAGCAGTTGTTGAATCTAGCTTGAATATTAACATAAAGTCACAGGTCTCTGGGCAAGTTGTGTATACATCACCAAGGTTTGAGTCAGGTGGTTTTTTTGACACTGGCGAAGTGATTATGAGGATCGATCCTAGCGACTATGAACTTGCATTAATTCAAGCAGAGGTAAATGTTGCCAAGGCCCAGCAAACATTAAGTGTTGAGCTTGAACAGACGGACCTTGCCAAGATAGACTGGGAAAAATACGGTCAAGGAGAAGCAACGGATCTTGTACTTCGCATACCCCAACTTCGGGAAGCTGAGGCGGGGCTAAAAGGGGCTCAGGCTAATTATGATACACAGCGTATTCGTCTTGAGCGGACCGAAATTAAAGCTCCATTTCCTCTAATGATTGATCAAAAACAAGTTGACTTAGGTCAAATTGTTAGCGTTAATCAGGACTTAGTTAGAGTATTTGGTACTGAAGAGGCTGAAATTAGGATGCCTCTTAGTCAAAAGCAGCTTGACCTTCTCAATGTGAGTAATGTGGGTATTTTACCTAAGGAAAAAACCCTGAATGTTAAGGTTAGGGATTTAACCCGTGAAGATAGTGTTGTATGGGATGCGAAAATTTTACGTCTTGATGGTTCGATTGACCGTAAAAGTCGAGTGTATTACGCCGTGGCAACCATATATGATCCAATAAATATAAAATATGTAAAAGAAACTCCTCCGCTCCTGCCGGGGATATTTGTTGACCTTGAAGTTTTTGGGCCAAAGATTAGTAATGTGTTTAAGGTTCCGGCAATGGCGATGCGTGATGATGACAATATTTTTATCTATTCGGATAATAAACTTATCACCAAAAGAGTTGAAATAATTGATCGGGATCAGAGCTTTGTCACAATAAAGTCTGGTATTATTGAAGGTGATTACATTGTACCAAAACCTCCATACTCATATGTTCCAGGAATGAAGGCAATGATTGCTAGTATTGATGGTGTTCAGGCAGGTGGTAGGCGTGGTGGTGGGCGACCTGGTCGCGGAGGTGCAGGTAGACCAGGTGTAGGAGCTTCAAATTTAAAGGCGGTGGAGGCACTAAAACCTTCAGTGGATGAGAAAAAAAAGATAATTACAGAAAATAACGGTCCTGCTGCCAACAGCGTGCAACTGGAAGGTGGCCGTTAATGAAAAATTTAATAGCCTGGTTTGCAGATAATCATGTAGCTGCAAATTTACTTATGATACTCATCGTTGTTGGTGGTGTAGTTAGTTTACCGCTGTTACGAACTGAAGTGTTTCCAGTCGTTACACCTAATGAAATCTCGGTGAACGTAAGTTATTTGGGGGCAGGTCCAACTGAGGTTGAACAAAATATAACTATACCCGTTGAGGATGCGCTTCGAGGTGTAGCAAATATTAAAAAAATGACTTCACGTTCTGGACGTGGAAGTTCAAGAATAACGCTACAAGTTGAGCGTCAGGCAAATATCCAGACGGTCGTCGACGAAGTTCAGTCGCGTATAGATGGAATTCGTTCTTTTCCGAGAGATATTGAACCCCCAAGAATACGACACAATGTTCAAAATGATGATATAATCGATATTATTATTTCTGGCGTCACGGATCAGAAAACATTAGCTACAGTAGCGAGAAGGGTTCGTTCGGAATTACTCGCATTGCCAGCAGTTAATTTGATTGATGCGCGTGGGTTTCCCCCTAATTTAATAAGCATTGAAGTTTCAGAGTTTGATTTAAGGAGGCTTGGAATTTCTATGGCATTTGTTGCGAATGCTATAAGTGAGAGTTCGGTAGATATTTCGGTTGGATCAATCCGTAATGGATTTGGTTCATTACAAATTCGTGCTGAAGGTCGAGCATATTATGAAAAAGAATTTTCAGATATAACCCTGCTGCAACAGCCAAATGGGACACGAATAAAGCTTGGAGATATTGCTGAAATTAAAGACGGAGTAAGTGAACGATTTTTTCTTTTTCGTTCTAAGGGTAAGCCTTCCATTGTTTTGGAAACACAGTTAAGTCCTGGTCAGGACGTACTTGAACTTACCTCAGCGGTTAACCAATATCTTGAAAGTGCAAACGGAACCTTTCCGTTGGGAATTGATGTCTCTACGTGGCGCGATGATAGTGTTGAGTTCTACCAACGTTTAGAAATGTTAATTTCCAATAGTTTAACAGGCCTTATTTTAGTTTTTGTTTTGCTAGTTATGTTCTTAAGACTCGATCTCGCGCTCTGGGTTACATTTGGAATCGTAATTGCGTTTTGTGGTGCATTTATGGTTATGAAGTTTTTTGATTTTTCTATAAACCAAATATCACTCTTCGGATTTCTGCTCGTTCTGGGGATTGTGGTGGATGACGCAATTGTTGTTGGGGAAGGTATTCACGCGACCCAGAGAACGCGACATAAAGGCTTAAAGGGTGCTATTTACGGCGCTCAAAATTTGTCATTACCCATTATACTTTCCGTTTTTACAACGATATTGGCTGTAGTTCCGTTATTAATGTTTGAATCAGAGACAGGGCAACAAGCAAGGGATATAGCGGTGGTAGTTTCCGGCGCCCTTATTTTTTCATTGGTTGAATGTTTACTGATTTTACCGTGTCATTTATCTAATCCAAAACCATTTGAGCCAAAATATGAATGGTATCAAAAATTTAGGGTTTTTCAGAAAAAGGTAGCTCAATGGCTTATTGATTTTGCTAGATATCAATACAAACCGTTTATTGAGAAGTGTCTTAATGTAAAATACTTAACTGCCAGCATATTCTTCTCTGTTCTTATCTTATTTACCACTGCATATGTATTAGGCTTTATAAGGTCATCATTTAATCCAGAAATTCCAAGTAATATTATGCGTTACTCTGTGGAAATATCTGAAACAGCACCTGAGGGCACGGCCGAAAGAATTCATGATACTATGATAGACGCTATTGGAGGGTTAGGTGGACTAGAAGAAGAATATGAGCAAAAAACGGGTATGGCGAGAAACATTTTGTTTCCTAACTACGATAGTTTTGTATTTGGTAATAATATTCGTATGTCACTCGAGATGTCGTCAGAAGCAATGGCTATTATCGACGTCGAAGAAGTAATGAGTGCATGGCAAAAAAGGGTTGGTGAGGTACCTGAGGCTATTGAGATGTCTTTGAGGAACTCCAGAACTACGGGCAGACCTGGAGGCGGTGATTTGAGTTTCTATGTATCTGCCAGTAATGATGCAGATTTAGAGGAGGCTGTTGAGCGCGTTAAACTGGAAATGCGTGACATTCAAGGTCTAACCCAAATATACGACAATCGTGATCGTCAGGGCCAGGAACTTAGATTATCTCTTAAGCCCGCGGCGGAACATTATGGTTTAACGCTTGGTACACTAAGTGATCAGGTTAGGCTTGGGTTTTATGGTCGAATTGTTCAACGAATTCCCCGTGATGGTGAAACGGTGGATGTTCATGTGCGCTATCCGCTTGATGCAAGGCAAAACTTAAATGCGTTACGTGAAATGTATATACAGACCCCTGAGGGGGGTGAAATTCCGTTTAACATGGTTGCAGAAATGGATTACGTGCCTGTTCTTAATTCACCAGAGCGAGTTAATGGTCAAAATATTATTAAAGTTCAGGCACGAATGAATAAAAATCTAGTCTCCCCCTATCAGGCTTACAAATATTTAGAAGATGGAATATTTATTAATCTTAAAAGTGAATATTCTGGTTTTGCTGTTATTCCAGACGGTTCTGTGGAAGAACAGGGTATTTTCTTTAATGAATTAAGTTTTTACTTATCAATTGTTCTACTTGCTATATACGCTTTACTGGCGATTGGACTTAGATCCTATGTAGAACCAATTATTATACTTACGGCAGTCCCGTTTGGCTTTGTCGGAGCATTAATAGGTCACTTGATTATAGGAATGCCCGTTAGTTTATATTCATTCCTGGGTTTGTTTGCTGCTGCCGGTGTGGTGATTAACGATAACTTAGTGCTCGTAGATTGCATCAAAAATCTAAAAAAAGAAGGGATGAATTTTACTGATGCAATTGCTGAAGGTGGGCGCATGCGTTTTCGAGCAATTATTCTTACTTCCATCACAACCTTTATTGGTTTGACACCGATTATGCTTGAAACTAGCTACCAGGCAATATTCATCATTCCAATGGTGGTTTCATTAACTTTTGGCGTACTATTTGCAACAATGATTACGCTGATACTTGTGCCATGTCTTTACGATATTAAAGAGACAATTGTTGGAAATTTTTCATTTCTTAGGTCGCGTGATGGCGAGAGGTTGGTCTAAGAAAATAGTAAAATTAGTCTATGTCGGGAACTTTGACTACCATTCCGTCAAGCTTCGTCGACATCACGACTTGACAACTAAGGCGGCTACCAACTTTGCGATTATCAAGAAAGTCTAACAATGCGCTCTCATCTTCGTCGACCTGACCAGCATAGATCCGGTATTCCTTAGGTATGATGATATGACAAGTGGCACATGCACACTGACCCCCACAATCCGCATCGATCCCCTCAATATTGTTATCCACGGCTATTTGCATTAGTGTTTGTCCGGTTTCCGCCTTAACGAGATACCGTTGATTAGTTGGTGAAATGTAGGTTATTTTTGTCATTATTGATCACTTACTTTAATGGTACTGCTGGCCTTAATCTCTTCCATAACCACATATGTGTTCGTGCTGCTTATGTCCTCGATAATAGAGAGTTTTTCTCCAAGAAAGCGTCTGTAGTGGTCCATGTCCTTAGTTCGGACCTTGATTAAATAATCAAACCCACCCGCTACCATATGACATTCCTGCACTTCTTCCATAGCTAGCACGACCTCACGGAAGTGGTCAAGTGCGCGTGTAGTTGTGCGATCAAGTGAAACTTCAATAAAGGAAACTAAGGCCGCATCCAGCATCTTTGGATTAAGTATAGCTACATAATTCTTAATATACCCCAGTTTTTCAAGTCTTTTGACACGTTCAAGGCACGGTGTGGGGCTTAAATTAATAGTTTGTGCTAATTTCACATTTGAAGTTCGGCCATCATCTTGGAGAATTTTTAATATATTACGATCAATTTTATCTAGTTTATGAATACTAGCTAAATTTAGTATGTTATTTTTTATTTTTTCCATAGTATATATCTCCTTTATTAAAACCATATTGCAGTTAATTAAAATATAAAATAATAGATATAAAGTATTTTATTCTATAAAATTGAAAAAAGACAGTTTTAAATATATTAAAAAACCTTATGTCTGAAGATATCTAAAAAATAACTAATATCTATAGTTGACTTCAGGCCTGTAGGCGCGTAAATGGTTTGTTTTACGGATCTGTATTCTATATTAAGTCATGTAGATCAGGTGATCGTTGATATAAGTAAGTGCCAATAAACAGGTAAGATAATGAGCGAACAAACAATTGAAGAACTTGCTAGGAAATTGATCCGTCGCATGGGTCGCAGTCAAGCAATTGAAATCTGTGAAGCGAATAAATGGTTAAGAGTATTAGAGCATATCAGGTCACTTGATAAGAATGCTCAAAACGTTTAGATTATACTTTTAACTTTTCTAAAGATAACTCTTTAAAATGATAAGGGATGAAGACATGTACTACAGCGTTTTCAACCTTTTTAAGATTGGTATTGGGCCTTCAAGTTCTCATACGGTGGGCCCTATGGTTGCGGCGAAAAAATTTCTTGAGAGCCTCACAAATATAAATGACGTTGTGACCGTTAAGGTCGATGTTTACGGCTCTTTGGCTCTTACTGGCCATGGACATGCGACTGATAAGGCGATTTTATTTGGCTTGGAGGGGTATGAACCATCAACGATTGATCCTTGCATTATTAACGAACGTTTCGAAGTAATAAAATTATCTAATCGAATTAATCTTTTGAATAAGAAAGAAGTGCTCTTTTCAATACGTGATGATATGTCATTCCACATGGAAAAACTCCTCCCTCATCATAGTAATGGTCTTTGTTTTTCAGCCTTTAAAAGTAATGGTGAGAAAATTGCTAGCGAGAATTATTATTCAATTGGTGGTGGTGCGGTTCTTAGTGAAGCAGATATTGGTCGTAATACGCCTCTTCCAGATGAAATTCCAGTTCCATATCCATTTGACACAGGGGTTGAATTACTCAAACTTTGTGCGAAGAATGAACTTTCTATAGCTTCCCTAATTTGGGCTAATGAGAAGGCCCTAATGTCAGAGACTGAGATTAAGGAAGGCCTTGATAAAGTTTATGAGGCTATGCAATTTTCAATTGACCGTGGCTGTGCCACGAGTGGTATGTTACCTGGGTCACTAAATGTTGAGCGTAGGGCCTCACATATCCTCTCGTCACTCAAAGAAGGCCAGGAAAAGCAGCTGGCTGACCCATCAGTAATTCTCGATTGGATTAATCTCTGGGCTCTTGCCGTTAATGAGGAAAATGCTGCCGGAGGGCGAGTAGTCACGGCACCAACAAACGGTGCCGCAGGTATTATTCCTGCAGTACTTCGATATTACGACCGTTTTTATAATCACGGTGATAATAAACAGAAAGTTTATGATTTTTTATTAACTGCAACTGCAATAGGCTCCCTCTATAAAAAAAATGCATCAATTTCAGGTGCAGAAGTTGGATGTCAGGGAGAAATTGGTGTCGCTTGCTCAATGGCAGCTGCCGGCCTAACGGCCGTTCAAGGAGGCAGTGTAATGCAGGTAGAGAATGCGGCTGAGATAGGGATGGAGCATAATCTGGGTCTTACTTGTGATCCCATAGGCGGTCTAGTTCAGATACCTTGTATAGAGAGAAATGCAATGGGTGCAGTAAAAGCAATCGATGCATCACGTCTTGCCCTACTTGGCGATGGCCTTCATCATGTTTCTCTTGATAAAGTAATTTCTACCATGCGAGAAACTGGTAAGGATATGCAGGAAAAATATAAGGAAACCTCTAAAGGTGGTTTGGCTGTAAATATTGTTGAATGTTAAAAGCATAAAAAACTATTATTTATCCTAATATATAGATAATATGTCGGCAAAATCATTAATAAAGTAGGACATTCTGCTAACTATTAAGATATATTCATGTGATCAACCAATAAGATTAAAAGGTTTTCACATGTATTCTTTAAGCGACCACAAATTTCCTGAACTATTAAATTTAAAAGAAATTAGATATATTTTACGTCAGATGACTCATGCTGATGAAGAAAAGTGCGTTGATAATTTACTGCATGTAACGGAACTTACAATAGGTGAGCGTAAACGAGTTGTAGGTTTGGCTAAAGAATATGTCTATCTGTCTCGTGATAAAAGTGACAGTCAAGGAACAATGGATTATTTTCTTCAAGAGTTCGATCTTTCTAATGAGGAGGGTGTGGCCCTTATGTGTCTTGCAGAAAGTTTGTTAAGAGTACCGGACGGCGCTACCGCTGATAAGTTGATTTCAGAGAAAATAGCAGCCGGGCGGTGGTCTGAGCATAAGGGGCAATCCGATAGTATATTCGTGAATGCATCAACGTGGGGGCTAATGTTGACCGGAGAATTTATTGATCTTGGTGTTGATGTTAAAGTAAATTCGGATAACTGGTTTAAGGGATTTGTAAAAAAGGCTGGTGAGCCATTTGTTCGAACAGCGATTATTCAGGCGATGCGGATCATGGGGGGGCAGTATGTTCTAGGTCGAACTATTGATGAAGCGATAGGCCGAGGCGAAAAAGAAAATAAACCAGGTACTCGTTTTTCATTTGATATGTTGGGCGAAGGTGCAAGGACACTAGCAGATGCAGATCGTTATTTTGAATCTTATAAATCGGCCATTATACAAATTGGGGCTGAGGAAAAAGAAGATACTCCATATGATGCTAAGGGAATTTCGGTCAAATTTTCTGCGCTTCATCCGCGTTATGAAATGGTTCAGTATGATATAGTTATGTCGGTTATGGTCCCAAGAGTTATTGAACTTGCAAAGCTGGCAAAAGAAAAAGGACTTGGCTTCACTATTGATGCTGAAGAAGCAGATCGGCTTGATATTTCTCTCGATATTTTTGAGATTCTTGCTCGGTCAAGTGAATTGCAGGATTGGGATGGCCTTGGAATTGTAGTTCAAGCTTATCAAAAACGAGCGCCATATGTTCTTGATTGGTTAGCAACCTTAGGTCGTGAATTAGGGCGGAAGTTTATGGTTCGCCTTGTTAAGGGTGCTTATTGGGATAGCGAAATCAAGCATGCTCAGGAATTGGGTCTAGTAGATTATCCGGTTTACACAAGAAAACCATCGACTGATCTCTCTTATCAGGTTTGCGCTGAGCGCCTTATGATGGCGCGAGACGTATTTTACCCTCAGTTTGCTACTCATAATGCATATTCGGTTGCGCTTATTCTCGAATTAGTTCGAAAATGGAATGTGGCTGCAAGTGAATTTGAATTTCAGCGGCTTCATGGTATGGGTCATTTGCTTTATGATGTGGTACAGCAAAATACGGATCTGGAATTTAATATTCGGATCTATGCACCAGTTGGGGCTCATAAGGACTTGCTTCCTTACTTGGTCCGACGCCTCCTTGAAAATGGTGCCAACAGCTCTTTTGTTAACCGTTTTATGAATAAAGGTATCGTTGTTGATAAATTTATACAAGACACTGTAAAATTAGTTGAGGAGAAATCACCAAAACGCCACACTTTGATCCCTTTGCCAGTAGACATTTTAAGTTACCAAAATAGAGAAGTGCACCCGCGTAAAAATGCCGTTGGCTTTGAACTTTCAGATCCTATTGAAATAGCAAAACTCAATGAAAGTTTTTCTGAGGAACGACAATGGAAAGGTGGTCCCATCATATCTGGTAATATGGGGTTGAAAAATATTGAAGATGTTATTAGCCCAACCACAGGAAAAACTATTGGTCAGGTAGCAATTTCCACGGATCTTGATATTGAAAATGCGCTTGTTGCTGCGTCTCATTTTCAAAAAAAATGGAATAATATCGGCGGAGAAGCCCGCGCTGAGATACTCGATAGAGCGGCTAACAAACTTGAAAAAAAATGTCTTACATTGATGAGGTTGATCGCTGAGGAGGCGGGTCGTACGTTAGAGGATGGACTTTCAGAGGTTCGAGAGGCTGTAGATTTTCTTCGCTATTATGCGGGACAGGCTAGAGAGAATTTTACAAAGGCGAAATTACTTCCGGGTCCAACTGGGGAACGCAATGCGCTTTATTTACAAGGACGGGGCACATTTCTTTGTATAAGTCCTTGGAATTTTCCGCTTGCCATTTTTATGGGGCAGGTGAGTGCGGCATTGGCGGCAGGTAACGCGGTTATAGCAAAGCCGGCTGAACAAACGCCAATTATTGCGACGGAGGCAGTTAAAATACTTCATCAATCAGGAGTTCCTGTTGATATTTTACACCTTTTAACCGGTGACGGTTTTACAGTTGGCGCTAAGCTTGTGGCAGATGAACGGATTAGTGGCGTGGCCTTTACAGGGTCAACCGAAACTGCAAAAATCATTAATCGCAGTCTTGCAAACCGTAAAGGTGCCATAGTGCCATTGATCGCTGAAACGGGTGGACAAAATGTGATGATCGTGGATAGTACTGCTCTCCCTGAACAGGTAGTTGATGACACTATTGCATCAGCATTCCAATCCGCGGGTCAGCGCTGTTCAGCGCTTAGGGTACTTTATATTCAGGACGACGTAGCTGAAACTATTATTCCTATGCTTAAAGGAGCAATGAATTGTCTTAATATTGGCTGCCCATTAGATGTTTCAACTGATATAGGGCCCGTTATTGACCGAGATGCTCGAGAAATTCTTGTGAAGCATGCTGCACGTATGGATGGTGAAGCGACACTTATTAACGCAGTAAAACCTCCATCTCAGTATGAAGGGGGAACATTTTTTGGCCCACGGCTTTATGAAATCTCATCACTTGATGAACTTAAAACGGAAGTGTTTGGGCCTATCCTTCATGTAATTCGTTATAAAGCATCAAGGCTTGATGATATCATGACACAAATTCAGAATACTGGTTTCGGCTTAACGCTCGGTGTTCATAGCCGCATTGAAGAAAGTGCGAATTATATTTTTAAAAACCTCGACGTGGGTAATACCTACGTTAATCGCAATATTGTTGGTGCAGCTGTTGGTGTTCAGCCATTTGGTGGCCATGGATTATCTGGTACAGGTCCTAAAGCAGGTGGCCCACGCTATCTCTATCGGTTTGCTACAGAAAAAACCCTTACCATCAACACTGTGGCTACAGGTGGCAATACAGAGCTATTTTCTATGGAAGAAGAGTAAAAACTTAAATTTCTTTACCTATATCAATCTGTTATTTGGAACTATTGTATATTTCTCCTGAAATACTCCCTACATTGATTTAAGATGCATCATTAAGGAAGGTGGAGGTGAATTATGCAAGGAAAAGTAAAAAAATGAGACAGATCAAAGTTTTTATATTCATTACTATTTTTGTTGTTTTTACAGGAAGTACAGGGAGTTCTTCTGGAAATATAAATGGTTTTGTTGATGTGACGGATGGTGACACTATACGATTTGGGACGATTAAGATAAGAATATGGGGGCTCGATGCACCGGAGATGAACACTGATGCTGGCAAAAGGTCTAAGGCGGAACTAAGAGCAATTGTAAGTGAAAAAGAAGTCAATTGTGAACCTGATGGAACTAAGAGCTATGACAGGGTTGTAGCAAAGTGTTTTGTTGACGGCCATGATATAGCTGTCAAAATGATAGAGATGGGACTGGCAAAGCCATACTGTAAGTTTTCTAGAAGTTATTATAACGAGGCTGCAATCAAGGGTGGAGTGGATAAATGTTAAAATTAATTAATATCAGTTTTTTGAATTTGATTACCATACTTACAGTTTTAATTTTAACATCTTGCACTGAACAAGATCAAATAAATACTAAGCTTCTTGATCATTTTAAAAAATATGATCAGGCAAAATCTCTTGTTATTGAACGCAACTATAAGGCTAGCAACCCGATTGAGCGGGCCGATTGGGAATCGCAATTTATTATGAGTGAAGACGACGAATTTACGTCCTCAGAAATTGATTTTTTAATGGAAAAACAAGAGGTAATCATCGAGAAAAATAGGAAACTCGCTATTGAAAATTCAATTATTGATATCGAACCGTTAAGGTCAGATATGGTTGAGCTAGCCAAATTCTGTAAGCAAATTCCGAAGGGTGGTTTATTACATGTTCATCCATATGGACTCTTTACTCGAGATGTTGTCACCGAAATTCTTAGAAAATATAATCCAGTGATAGACCCTGAATACTTTATAATGACAGTTCAAAATCAGGGACAAGTTCTTTATGATCATGAGATTGATGCCTTAAGATCACTTCCCGTCTCCTCTAATTACCTCTCCATGAGTGAAGCGGAGCAAAGTCTTTTTGTAAACTTTTTCTTTTTACCTAATGTTCCTGTATCGCATGATTTCACAAGATTTGACGCAATATTTGCCTTTGTAATTTGGATGGTTGAAGATGAATTTATTGATGAAAAAATGGAACTTATTTATCTCGATTTTCTTGGGCGCGCCGCTGACCATGGGATTAGCTATATTGAATTTACTAATAGCTTTCCCCCCAGTGTTGACAGTATTGAAAAACTAACAAACTGGTCTATAAAATTTTTCAAAGAAACTGGGGTTGTAGTACGGTGGAATTTGGGGCTACTCCGCTTCCTTCCTGCTGAAATGAATGGTGAAATGATAAAATCATGGAACCAACTTCTGCTAATTCATCCATCCGATGTTATTGTTGGTATCGATCTTTATGCTATTGAGCGTGGAAACCCTGCCCTTGAAAAAGCACAAGTCGCATATGGATACCTTAGTGGCTACAATAGTGAGAATCCGGATCATCCACTTAAGATGACTATGCACTCAGGCGAAATGGGGGACCCTCGCAATGCTCGTGATGCAATGATCATGGGCGTTTCAAGAATTGGCCACGGTGTACTCCTTCAGGAGGATTTAATAACCCTTGAATACGCTCGGAGCCTTAAGGTTGGTGTTGAGATAAATATTAATAGCAATCATCACCTCAGTGTTCACGATAAATTTAGCTCGCCACACCCATTTTTAAAATTCCTTCGATTGGGCATACCAGTTAGTCTTTCCACCGATAATGATGGAATTTTTGATACCGATATTTCTAAGGAATGTATAGCTGCAGTTAGCACCACCGATGTTAGTTACGCCGAACTTCAGGCGATGAGTTATAATAGTATTAGTACTAGTTTTTCTAAGCAAAAAACCAAGTCTATACTTAAAAATAAACTAGATCAAAGTTTTGCACTATTTGAACAAAAATATCTAAACTAGCTTTTTAGGGTAAAGATCATTTTATCTAGATCTTAAAAAATTAAATTTTCTTTTTTTATAGTAAACGTTATATTAAAAAAGAAAAAAAATGAGTGGGTAAAGCACTAATGAATAAAATATATATTACTGCCGATGAGTTGCTTTCTTCTTCATTAAAACTTGGACAAATGGTTGTAAAGGATGGCTTTCGGCCAGATTTTATTGTGGGTGTTTGGCGCGGCGGAACGCCTGTTGGGATTGCAGTTCAGGAACTCCTAGATTTTTGTCACATCAAAACTGACCATTTTGCCATTCGCACCTCAAGTTATAGAGGAATTGCGAAACAGGAAGCTAAGGTAAGGGTCTACGGCCTTCATTATCTGATAGACAATATGAACTATGATGATAGTTTATTAATTTTAGATGATGTGTTTGATAGCGGCCGAAGTGTCCAAGCAATTATAGGTGAGTTAGATATTCATATGCGCAAAAATATGCCAACAGATATTCGTGTTGGTACTGTTTACTATAAACCGAGTAAAAACCTTACTGAACGTACTCCCAACTATTATATCCATAAAACTGAAGACTGGTTAATTTTTCCCCACGAGCTTGACGGCCTTAGTGATGAGGAAATACTAGCTTCAAAAAAAGATGCAAAAATGCTCATAGAACTCAGAAAAGAATGTGAGCTAGGTTAGAGTTTGATCAGAAATAATTAAAGGTTCGAAAGAATTAGAACTCAATTATCCTAGAATATCTCCCAGCTCATAGATTGCTCGCTCTATATCACCAATATTATTATATAGATGTGGGGCAAAGCGAACATAGTCCTGCCTTTTATGGGCGATTACACCACGGACTTTGAGCTGTTCAAGAATGTAAACTGCATCATGTTTACCCATATGACAGGTTACAATAGACGTTCGCTCTGATTGTACTTTAGGGGAAACGATTTTGATATTAAGCTGTTGCAGCCCTTCTATCAGTTTATCGGCTAAGCCGATATTATAATCATAAATACGGTCTATGCCAATATCGTTAAGATACTGCATTGATGTTTCAAGACCTTTGATGCAACCGAAAGCCATAGTGGAGGCTTCAAATTTTTTTGCAGTATCAGGATATTCAAGTCTTGTGGCTGATAAATCCCACATTTTTGCGTGGCTTCGAAAACCGACGATACCGGGTTCCAACTTATTTTGGAGATGTGGCGCTAGATACATAACAGCCGCTCCAAAAGGTCCGCAAAGCCATTTATATGATCCGCTTATAATGACGTCTGCTCCTGACCCAGGTCCGTCAATAGGGACGGCACCGGCCGACTGAGTGGCGTCCACTATTAGTAACGCCCCATTTTCATGGCAATGATCTGCAAGTAGCTTAAGGTCGTATAGCTGTCCGCTTGTATATTCGGCGTGGGAAATGGAAACTACTGCTGTGTTCTTATCGATGGACTTTATAATTTCACCTGGCTCCGTATAAGCACCTTTGCTATGGACGAAGCGTATTTCACACCCCGTGTGATGGGATACACGTGTCCATGGAAAAATGGTGCTGGGAAAGACAATATCTGTACTAACCACATTACTTTCGGCACTTGGCATCACTGCCCAGGCAATAGAAGCTAGAAGTTCCGTATAGCTGCTGCCGCCAGCAATATCATCTTCGCTACAGTTAAAAAGTCGTGCGCCCTCAGCCCGAAGCCCTTCGAATACGTTATCTTCTGCAAGATCATTAAAATTATTAGAGCCATTTACTCCTACATCGTTATGCCATTTATTTATGGCTTCAATGGATGGTTTAGGCATAAGCGCCACATTAGCAGCATTGATATAGGCACATTTTTTTGTGAGAGGAAAATCATCTGATTTAACGAGCGGGCTCATGACTTCTTCCTCCTTATAGCAGCATAAATTCCATAAAGGCTAATAAGAATCCATGCAACCTCAATGGTCACTGCCGGCAGGTTATAGTCAACATAAAGAGATACTAAAATAAGTGCTGCACCAATGGCATTGAGCACCGAAAAAGTTATTTTTTTAACATCGATCCTGTCTAGATGTACAAGTCCATAAACTACAAGAATAAGTGTAACCCCCAGAAGTCCAATTATATCAAATATCATAACAAATATTACTCTAAAGTTGTTATCATTTTTATAAGTTTAGAGCTTCCATCTTTAGTTACGACCTTAAATAGTTTTTCATAATCCATCTCCTCGAGCTTCGGTAGGGGAATTTTTGAAAGAAGGGCTGCCAGCTCAGGTGTGCTTGAGCTATGTGCCACAATTAAAAAAGTTCCATCCATAGCTTTAAGTTTTTTGGAAAAATCTGGAAGGTCTTCGGTGGAAAAAAGAACTATAGGAAGCTCATGGTCCGCAGCCGTTGGCATTGCCGTCATTACCGTTCGGTATGTTTCGGTGGAGAAAACGGCCTTTATGGGTTCATTTTTAAGCATGTTCATAATATGAGTTGCACGTTTAACACCCTGCTGGGTGAGCACGGGATTATCGCCGTCTTGCTTCTCTGCGTGACGAACAACAAAAAAGGTTCCATCAGCAAAAGCATGCCCCGCTAGACTTATAATTACCAATATTACAGTAAAAATTTTCCTTATTAAAATTTTCATATTACATTCTCCATTGCTTGTTCCATATCTGTAATCAAGTCCTCTATATTTTCAATTCCCACAGACAATCGAATAATACTATCCGTGATGCCCGCTTTTTCTCGTTCTTCAGCCGGTGTCGCACTATGTGTCATACTGGCCGGGTGTTGAATTAAGCTATCTACATTTCCAAGACTAACTGCGAGGGTAGGAAGTTTGACGGCATTGGCGAAGGCTTTTCCATTTTGGGCCCCGCCCTTCTCGCCGTCAATTAGCTCAAAGCTGAGCATACCACCATAGCCATTAATCATCTGTTTAGTGGCTAGATCATGATAAGGATTATTTTTGAGACCTGGGTAATAAACATGTTTTACTTTTTTGTTAGCATCAAGCCACTCGGCAATTTCTTGTGCATTTTTTGCATGGCGTTGCATGCGGATCTCAAAAGTTTTTAGACCTGTATTAATTAGCCATGTATCTTTCGGACTTGGAGCCACCCCGAGCATTTTATAAGTAAGTCCTACGCCTTGTCCTCCGGGATGCATATAATCTAGATGGGTACTCACAATTGCACCACCAATCACTTGTCCATGGCCAGAAATATACTTAGATGTAGAATGGACTACGACATCACAGCCAAGGGTTAATGGTCGTTGGTGATAAGGTGTGGCGAATGTATTATCAACCATTACCCACATATCATATTCATGTGCCACCTTAGCCAAATGAACAAGGTCTATCACCTCAAGGTTTGGATTTGATGGGGTTTCAACAAAAACTAGTTTAGCATTAATATTGACTTTGATAGCGGCCTCAAGACCGTCTCGGCTGCAGTCAGAAACCCACACTACATCAATACCAAGCCTTGGAGCCATTTGGGTAAAAAATTTGTGAGTATTACCGTAAAGACCCATTTGTACAATTACTTTATCACCTGAGCCAACTGCAGCTAGCACTGCTGCTGAAGTTGCACCCATGCCGCTTGAAGTTACTTTACCCATGACAAGTTCCGATGGTTCTTTTTCTGGGTTAGCTTTGATGAGATCTATCCCCTCCATATAAGCGATCTTATTAGCCAGATGATCCATGTTGGGATTATGAGTACGTGTGTAAGCATAACCCTTAACTCGGCCAGCAAAAACATCAGCTGCGTCATCCACCGTATCAAAACCGAAGGTTGAGGTTTGATAAATGGGCATCAAATGTGAATGCTTATCATGACTACCTTCACCTACATGGTTAACGATAGTACCCATGCCGGCATTTTTACCAATTTGCTTACTCATTATTTTTTGTCCTTATATATACTATGTATTTCAGTTGTTTTTTTTATAATAAAATTGGCACTTGGCACTCTTCGTTGGTAGTTGAATGCAATACATCGAGCATTAAGCGTACCATGTTTTCTCTAACCTCGTTTATATTATCAGTAGCAAGGGTAATATTTTCTTCGAGCCCTGCGGCTAAATTAATTGGTAAAGCAACGGCACCAAAGCTCATGCCAAGTTCTGCGGCCAGAAATATCTCGGGGCATGCCGTCATTCCAACTACATCACCCCCAAGAATTTGATACATTTTAATTTCGGCAGGACTCTCAAAACGCGGGCCGTTCGTTGCGACATATGTTGCTCCGTCATGAACGTTAATGCCGTGTTTTTTTGCTAGCTCAATAGTTTTGGCAGAAAGAATTGGACAAAATGGTTTACTCATTTCAACATGGCCTATACCTCCCTTAATAGCATCGAAAAAACTGAACTCACGCCCAGATGTAAAATCAAGAAAATCTCTAATAACCGCAAGTTCAAGCAGTGGATAATCATTAGTGATAGCACCCACTGCATAGGTCGCCATAATGCGTGTAACGCCAAGATCCTTAAGGGCACGCATGTTTGCACGATAATTTACTTTATGAGGTGGCGTGTCGTGTTTGATACCGTGGCGGGTCATGAACACGACATCCGTATAATTACCCTGACCTACATAGGCTACAGCTTCACCATATCGGTTATTAATTAACCTTTCTTCGACTTTAATTTCGGGAAGGTTGTATATGCCGGTGCCACCTAAAATTGCTACGCTCATTTCTATTCCTACCAAGTTTTATAATTCTTAAGGGTGTAGGGGCTGAGTACCCCGTGGACCGTGATAACACCTGAGACATATTTTGGAGGCGTTATATCGAAGGTCGGGTATCTCGCACCGATATTATCGGTGGTAGTGGGTGTGCCAAGTACCTGTCTGATTTCGGCAGGGCTACGTTCTTCAATCACCACATCATCTCTAGTTTTTTTTGTATTATCCCGTCCCCAAGCAAAGGCGAAGTAGGGGATATCGTGATGGTGGGCGGTAATAGCGTTTTGATAGGTGCCAATTTTATTACATACGTGGCCATCCAAGGTTATTAAGTCGGCGGCCGTGATATATTTCTGAATATTACCTTCACGCATAATATGGGCTGGCATATTATCAGTAATCAGATTTACATTAATACCTAACTCATTGATGCAAGGTGCCGTGAGCTTTGCACCTTGGAGGTATGGTCTTGTTTCGGGGACGTAAGCAGTAATATTTTTACCATCACGCTTTGCAAGTGCGAGGCTCAGTAAAAAGCCTGCTTCACCAAAGCACATGGTCAAAATACCATCGCCATCCTCAATAAGGTTGGCCATTGCTCTTGCCCGAATGGCATAATTATCATAAATAGTATTTTTGATGGATTCAATTTTGTTTGCGATGGCTTGGTCAATACTTAATCCTTCGTTGTCCGCTGTTTTCGCCACTTCCAAAATATCGTCAAGGCGTAGTGCCATAGCTGTGTTGGTTGGTCGTGTCGCAATGAGTTTATCTCTTGCTGATTTAAGGGTGGGAAGACCCTGGCTCGCAACTATGCGCATTGCATTAGCCGCGGCCATCCAGGGTCCACTGCCTTGTGTAACCATGTCTTTAATAGCTTTTGCGACAGCATCGATACTGTCGCAAGTGATAAAATCTTTGGAAAAAGGATACTTTCTCCTGTCACCTATAAGCACTCTTCCACCCTCGAAGCGGGAAATATTGTCAGGATTAACTATAAAAGGTAGCAGATCATATATACCTTCTTTTTGTGCGGGAGATTTTCCCTGGGGTTTTTCAGCTTTAGACCCACCCTGTTCAATCCAAGCCGTAAAGCCACCATCTATATGGCAAAGGTTTTTAAGACCAACTTCTTGTGCTACTTTGGTCGCGAGGGCGCTACGCCAGCCTTTATTACAATAAAATACAAATTTATGATTATTATTAAATATTTTTTTATAGTAAGGGCTTTGCTTATCAACCCAAAATTCGGTCATACCACGCGGCATATGAAAGGCTCCAGGAATCATGCCTTCCGCACTAATTTCTCGAATATCGCGAAGGTCCACAAAGGTCGCTTTAGGATCAGCAAGCATTAATTTTGCTTGATCTACATTGACCGTTTCTATTTGTTGGTTGGCAATATCCACCATTTCTTTGGTTGTTTTCGACATTTTAGGCACCATATTGGCTTAATTTTCATTAGATAAAATAAGATTTTGAGTTATGATATTGAACATAACGGCAAAACAAAATTAAAGGAATAAATAATGAAAAAAAATTGGCTTATTGCTCTTTTAATAATTCCATTACTTGCACTAACCTACCGCGCTCAAATTAAGGAAGTTAACAGTGGGGACACACAGTTTTTAGTCGTAGGAAAAACCGCAAATTATAGACAAGATCAAAACTCTTCTTTTAGAGAGATGCTCAACTACCATTTTTTTGCTGAAATATTTGTAAAAGCTGGTGGAAAAATTACCAATGGAACCTTAAGCAATACATCTATTGATATTATGAATTTTGAAGATCATCCGAGCACACTTGAAACTCACGGTGGCCGTTATAATAACGAAGAAAATTTAAACGCAAGCTATCCTAATGGGGAGTATTTATTTAGATATATAGAAAAAGGTGATCAAGTATTTCATATACCGGTAACACTAACAAATAAAGATGATGGTCAGACCCGCATACCCCGCCCCCCAACTATAATTTTAAAGCAAGACGGAAATCTGGTCTCACCGGTTGCTATTAATCCAGATGAGGACCTTAATATTTCCTGGATACCATTTAGTGAGGGTGGAGTTGATAAAAATGGCTTAGTAGATGATCTTATTTTTGCCGTGGTTGGAAACTGTTTAGGTGAAAAAATATTTCATAGTGGTGTCCCATTTAGCGGTCTTAAGTACCTGACTTATAATGATAACGATGTGATAATAAATAAAGATATTATGGATCCTGGAGGATTTTATCAGGTTAGTGTTGAGCACGCAGTTATGGACACTAATTACGTTGGTAATGTGCCAACTATAGCTACCTATGCTGCTACATCATTTCTTGATTTTAATACGAGTGGTGAGAAAACAGGAAGACTTAATTGCAAGAATTCTCCATTGCAGATGGATAAAGGTCAAACTGACCGGAATAAAGAATCATCAAATAAGTAATTATTGATTAAGCTCCATAGCCATTAGTTTTAGTTCATATAAAAAAGGGCTGATTTCTCAGCATCTTTTTTATATGAACATTATATTTAAATCAGAAAGCATGGAAATAAATTAATTATTAACAGGTATTCTTGCGCCGCGGACATCAATTTCAATAAGCCATCCGTCCACAGCAAGGCCGGAAACTTCTACAACTGCACGAACAGGCTTATTAGGTTGATCTTCTGTACCAAAAAATTCTAAAAATGCTTTGTTGAAGCCAGAAAAATCCATTTTACCTGTCGCCGGGTCAGCAACCAGATATACACGAACCATTACAATATCGCTCATATTCCAGCCAGCGCCATCAACTGCTGCTTTAATACTTGTAAAAGTGCTACGAGCTTGTTGCTCAGTCGTTCCATATGAACGTTCTGCACGTGGAGCATCGGGGTTTACTGGACGAGGGCCTTTGCCGCTAACAAATAGTTGGTCCGCGTTGGCAGGTACTTCAATGGTTGAGTAGAACATACGGCCTTCATCGTTGCGCTTAATAGCGTCCTGAGCATTTGCTAAGAAAGCTACAAACATCGTGGAGCCAAAGATTGCAACAGCCGTAATAATTTTAATTAGTTTTGACATGGGTTTCTCCCTTAAAATTTATTTTTCAGCATTCACAGAATGCCTTTGATTATTAACTTATAGATTATTTTTATTTTGGCAACGATTACCGATCGAAAACTAATGCTTCGGTTAGTGGTTAATTGCCAGAACCAAAGCCATCATCTTCTTCAGCTATTTCTTCGTAGGCTGTATTCATTTGTTCATGGTTAATTTCACCGGCTAAATTACCCCAGCTGTTTCGAATAAAATTGATGACTGTTGTTAGTTGCATGACCTCAAGGTCATCAATAAAAGTAGGCATGCCAGCACGCCCTTCTAATAGTAAATAAATTAGTTCTTCTTGATCACCTAAAACAAGTGCATTATTTTTAAGTGCTGGATAAATATCCTCATAACCCTCACCGCCAACCATATGACAGGCTTCACAATAATCAATATAAATTTCAGCTCCTTCTGTTGAATAGTCTTGAGCAGAAGCCGCTGAAATTAATATTGTAGCGCTAATTGTGATAAATAAAATATTAAAATAATTTTTCATTTATAGTTCCAAAATTAAATTTATAATCAAAGGATAATTTAAATAATATTTGATAAAATATAGCTTTAGTAGAAAATGAAAAGATATTTTTTACTTAATTTTACAAATTTTTCTTTAGAGAGAACTTAATGGCGGTTTCTTTATATCAACCTCAAAAATTACAGTGTGAATACGGCCCTTATCACATTGAAATTGAAGTGACAAACCGGCCTTATTTGGTTTATAAATTTGAATTAAATGTTTAGGAAGCCCAAATTGTATTTGGTTATCTTCAAATTTAAAAAACTGAACCGCCTCTAGCTCGACGGAAATCTTTAAACATTTCTCACCGGGAAAGTATATTTCCTCTTGCAAGCGGTTCTTCTGACATAGAGTTTGAAATTCATCTTTGCTTAGGCGTAGACTAGTTTTTTTAGTTTCTAGCTTAACTTTCAATTTAACCTCCAGTTGAAGAGAGGTTTGTCATTATTCCAGTATCACCTGCCGCAAGAAAATGTGAGGAGGCTTTATAGTCTAGTTGTTTGCTAACTGCTGCTTTGAGTAAATCTTTTTGGTCGTCATCTTGAAGCATATGACGCAAAGGAATTCCAAAATTACCAAATAAGCAAAGTCTTAGATCTCCGTTGGATGTGATACGCAGCCTGTTGCACCCAGTACAAAAATCTTTCGAATAGGGTGCAATTAGTCCTATTGAACCAGCAAAATTGGGATGAGTAAAGTTTGCGGCAGGCCCATCACCAGGATTGCGTATATTTTCAACCCAATTACGGTCTATAAGTTGATTTTTTATATGGTCTGCAGACTGATGAAATTTATTGAAATAGGTAAGATTGTCGCCGGTCTGCATGAGTTCTATATAACGAACGCTGACGGGAGTATCTTTTACATATTCTAAATATTGATCTAACTCTCCGTCGTTAACGCCCTTAAGTAAAACAACATTTATTTTTACCTTTTTAAAGCCAACCTTTAGCGCCTTATCAATACCATCACGGACCATCTGCATTCTGTTGTGTCCTGTGAGGTCATGAAATTTTTTGGCATTCAGGGTATCAATACTGATATTAATAGCATTTAATCCTGCGTCGTACCATTCCTGCGCGCGCTCTACTAATTTGTACCCATTTGTAGTAAAGGCAAGAGTTTTTATCTCTGAGCGCTCGCTTATCATTTGTGCAATTTCAGTAAAATCTTTACGGATGGTCGGCTCACCGCCTGTTAACCTTATTTTCCATACTCCAAGTTCAATAAATGCATCAACAAGTCTTCTAATCTCATCTTGATTGAGAAAATATTCTTTTCCAGTCTTTTTGTATCCATTGGGAAGGCAGTATTGGCAACTAAAATTGCATACCTCAGTAATGGAAAGCCGCAAATAGGGAAAGGTTCTATTATGTTTATCAACGAGCATTTTTTCTCTTTTCCAAATTCGGGAGGCTAAAATGTTTCCATGATAACCAGGCGGAACAATTTCCACGGCCTACCCCTCATGTCATTTGTGATTTAGACAGGTAGGCTTCAGAGTAAATAACTTAATGTTAGCTTAACCAAGAATAGTAAAAAATTCTACTACTAAATACTTAGATAATTTTCTATCTGTAAAAGTAAATTATCACTACTTTCTAACCTTAGTTATTTTCGGGCGGTCTTTTTCCTTGAATATGAACGTGTTTGTTAATTAGTAATATCAAATGAATTTTATTTGACTGATAAGAATGTAGATAAAGAAATATAATTTAAATTTTTACTATATCCATTCGAGTTTAATCTATGGCTATAAAATGTTTTAACCAAACAATCTTTATAGAAATAGCAAGCCTCATACTGATTGAGCCGAGCGGGTAGTCTTTAAGCCTTTTTTTATTGTTACCTAAGTACTTTTATCACTGAGCTTATCGAGCAACTTGCGCTTGCTGTGAATTTACCGGAAATGATGAAATTATGGCATAGGAAAAGTCATTTTCCTTTTTACTCTGCCAAATACAAAACTTGAATCGATATCAGCGATCCCCGGAATTGTTGATAGTTTTTCACGAACAAAAATTTCATAACTTTTAAGGTCATGACTTAAAACATGCAACAAATAATCTGATGATCCCGTCATTAGATAACATTCCATCACCTCATCAAGTTCTTCAATCCCCGCTTCAAAATCTTTTAAGCAGTCATTTTTGTGACGCTCCAGCGTTACATGAATAAAAACCGTAAACGGAAGTCCAAACTTATCTTGATCAACAAGTGCTGTATATCCGGTTAGAACACCGCTTTTTTCTAGGTTACGTACTCTTCTTAAACATGGGGATGGCGAAAGACCTACATGGTCCGCGAGTTCCTGATTACTTAATCGTCCATTCTTCTGCAAAGTCCGTATAATATTTCTGTCAATTGCGTCCATTTTATATTCCTTAGCATAATCTGCTAATATATATACAATTTCGACAATGTTCGCAAGCATGTTGCGCAACTTATCTGATATAATATCTTTATTAAAATACATTAATTGGAGTGATTGTAATGAATGAAAACGATAAAGGCATAGGATTTGCTACTCGTGCCATCCACATGGGTAAAAAAAATGCCGCTGAACAAGGCGCACTAGTGCCACCGATTTATATGACCTCAACTTTTACATTCGAAAATGCAGAGCAAGGTGCCGCGCTTTTCGCTGGCGAAGAAAAGGGTCATTTTTATTCCCGAATTTCAAACCCAACCCTCTCATTACTCGAAGAATGCATTGCGGATCTTGAAGGCGCAGAAGCTTCAATGGCGACAGCATCTGGTATGGGCGCGATTACATCAACTCTTTGGACGCTTCTTGCTCAAGGCGATGAAATCATCGTTGACAAAACACTTTACGGTTGCACATTTTCTTTCTTCAGCCATGGCCTAACTAAATTTGGTGTGACCATTAAGCATGTTGATATGCGCGACCCTGAAAATGTTCGTGCGGCGATTACAGATAAAACCAAAGTGATTTATTTTGAAACACCAGCAAATCCAAACATGCGTATTGTTGAAATTGTTGCAGTTGCTGAAATTGCTAAAGAGCACAACATTATTACCGTTGTCGATAATACATATGCTACACCATACCTTTGTCGCCCGATATCATTGGGTGTTGATTTAGTTGTTCACTCTGCAACAAAATATCTTGGTGGTCATGGTGATTTGGTTGCAGGATTGGTAGTAGGGTCAGAAGAGCTTATCACGCGCATTCGCCTGGAAGGTGTTAAAGACATGACGGGCGCTGTAATGGCACCACTAACTGCTTTTCAAATCATGCGGGGTCTTAAAACATTAGAAATCCGTATGGACCGTCATTGCAGTAGTGCAGAAATTATTGCCGAAAAGCTTGAAAATCATTCAGCTATTGATGTGGTTCATTATCCTGGCCTTAAAAGCTTTCCACAATACGGTATTGCCAAACGTCAAATGACGAAACCGGGTGGTATGATCGCATTCGAACTTAAAGGTGGTATTGAAAATGCCATGCGTTTCATGAATGAACTTAAACTAATCAAACGCGCCGTTAGCCTTGGTGACGTGGATACTTTAATTCAGCATCCTGCGAGCATGACGCATTCTGCCTATTCACCCGAAGAGCGTGTAATCCATGGAATTTCAGATAGCCTAGTTCGCCTTTCTGTTGGCCTTGAGACACCAGATGATATTATTGCTGATCTAATGGGTGCTCTTGATCGCCTGAACTTGTCACCTGTTCAAGAAGTAAGCAACGTTGCTTAATCAAGTACTGGGTTAATATATTTTGACCCTAAGTGTGTTGATTTGTGTGGACGTAATTAAAAAGGTCTTCGTGAATTAAGCGCGGTCGTCAATGTGCCATCGTCAAGGTAGTCAAGTTCACCACCAATTGGTACGCCGTGAGCAAGGCGGGATATTTCTATATCAAACACCTTTAACTGCTCTGTTATATAATGAGCAGTTGTCTGTCCATCCACAGTGGCGTTAGTTGCGATGATAATCTCCCTTAAGTTAGGATCAGCTGCCCGAGTAATGAGTAAATTTATATTGAGATCAGTAGGACCTACACCGTCAAGAGCTGAAAGTGTGCCACCGACAACATGATAAAGTCCTTTGAAAGTTCCTGCCCGCTCTAGCGCCCAGAGGTCTGCAACATCTTCTATTACACATATAATAGTTCTATCTCGTTTTTCGTTTTTGCAAATATGGCATGGATTATTCACATCAAGATTACCACAGGTAACACAAGGGTGGACGTTTTCTGCAACAGAAGAAAGCGCATTACTGAGCGGTCTCATCAGGCTATCTTTTTTCTTTATAAGTTGAAGGGCTGCTCGCCGAGCAGATCTAGGGCCAAGGCCTGGTATTTTACTAAGCAAGCTAATCAGGTGGTCAAGCTCATTGTTATTGGAGGGTGTTTTATACATCGGTTCAAGGTACCTTTAAAACGGCAGTTGCATTCCCTCGGGGAGGTCAATTCCGCCAGTAAGCTTTGACATTTCGTTTTTATTAAATTCGTCAACTTTTCGTTTGGCATCATTAAATGATGCCACAATGAGGTCCTCAGCCATTTCGGCATCATCTGCGTTAAATATGCTCGGGTCAATCTTAAGCGAACGTATTTCAAATTTACCATTTAAGGTCACATTAACAAGTCCGCCCCCGGAGGTTCCAGTATGTTCTGATTTTTTAATTTCTTCCTGCATTTGCGCCATTTTTCCTTGCATTTCTTGCGCTTGCTTCATCATTTTTCCAAGGTTTTTCATAGTATTTTTCCTATTTCAATCTGTATCGTTTATACCAAATTCATCAGCACTTATTAAAAATTCTAGATCCTCTGGATCCGCTTGCATTAAGTAATCGTCTTTAATTTTTCTGATATCGGTAATGGAAGCTCCTTCAAAACTGCTTAATACAGATTTTATGATCTCATCTTTCATAATCATATTTTTTAGGGCTTGCTGCTCGACAACATCCTTTTCATAGAGGGTTGTATCTCCAATTTCATTAGATAGAGATATGATCCAACTCTTCCCAGTCCATTTTTTAAGTTCTGTACACATCCTGCTTGCCAGGTTTTTGGGAACTCTTGCATTAGGCCTGATATCAATTCGTCCTATATCATAACTGACCAAGTGAACATTATCATTCAGTTGAAATGCGATGTCAGGTTCGCCTTGTTTTTCAAATAATTTAACAAGTGCATCAAAACTTGAAGGAGGGGAAATAAATTCTTCAGCGACCTCGACGACGGGGTCACTGACACGAAGCGCTGATTGGCCACTACCTTGGATAACATTAAATGCCTGTGGTGTAGTTTCACTGGTAGTATTATTATTTAAAGTAATTTTTGGAGTTTGTGAAGTTCCGCTTTCTGGAGAGGCCGAAGCAACTGAAGACGCAGTTGTTTGATCATTTTTAATTTTCTTTACAAGGTCTTCAGGTGTTGGAAGCTTGGAACTAAAAGTAAGTCGAACAATGATCATTTCTGCTGCTGAGATTGGATTAGGTGATATACGGACTTCCTCGGTTCCTTTAAGTAACATCTGCCAAGTGCGAGTTAGGACTGGGATCGAGAGCCCATTAGCCATTTTAAGCCCCTGTTCACGCTCTACTTCAGAAGTTAATAAATCTTCCCCTGCATCGGGTACTACTTTAAGGCGGGTGAGCCAATGGGTTAATTCTAACATGTCCTGAATAATGACTGCTGGATCGGCACCGTGGTGAAATTGGTGGCGCAACTTAGACAATGCATCGGCCGTTTTACCTTCAAGAATATCCTTATAGAGGTCAAATATTTGTGCCCTGTCAGCAAGGCCGAGCATATCACGTACCTGCTCTTCGTTAACTTTTCCCGCACCATGAGCAAAAGCTTGATCAAGAAGAGATAGACCGTCACGAACGGAGCCCTCTGCTGCTCGGGCAATCATACCAAGGGCACCTTCCTCGATTTCGCATTTTTCTTTTTCTGCAATATTTGAATAATGTCCAACTAATTCTTCAATAGAAATACGACGTAAATCAAAACGTTGGCAGCGACTAAGAACAGTGACGGGTACTTTACGAATTTCTGTAGTTGCAAAAATGAATTTAACATGTTCGGGAGGCTCTTCCAAAGTTTTTAGAAGGCCATTAAAGGCATTCCTCGATAACATATGCACCTCATCGATAATGTAAATTTTAAAACGTGCTGAAACTGAAGCATATTTAACGCCATCAATAATTTCACGAATATCATCAATTCCAGTATGGCTAGCGGCGTCCATTTCCATAACGTCAACATGGCGACTTTCACTGATAGCAATACAATTTCCACATTCACCACAGGGTTCAATGGTTGCAGTCCCACTGCCATCTTTGCCAATACAGTTGAGGGCTTTTGCTATAATGCGGGCAGTCGTTGTTTTTCCTATTCCCCGCACCCCTGTCAGAATAAAAGCATGAGCAATTCTACCAGTTTCGATGGCATTAGACAGCGTGCGAACCATTGCATCTTGGCCAATAAGTTCTGCAAAGTCTACTGGACGATATTTGCGCGCTAGTACTCTGTAATGGTCATTTTTTTCTATATTTTCCGGCATTAAATTAATTGTCCTTAAGCTCTCATGAATCATTCAAATAATGACTATAAATTTAGTGTCGATGGAATGCTATAGGGGATGTGAATTTTTTTAAAAAAGTGAGAGATTGAGCGACCCGATAGTCCCGTTACGGCTGCTCCCTTCCGGGCCTGACCGAATTGGCGGGTAAACCGTCCGTCAATCTCTCGAGCCATATATGGTCTTTTTTATAAATGATTTCAAGATAAAGTTTGTTACTATGGATATCGTTCCTAGCTATTAAAGTATTTATGTGTCACAAACTCAAAAAAAAAGGTGCTTAAATGTATTTCGAAAACTCTTGTATTTTTGGAGAATTTCCTCTTGATCCTTGTGATCATTTAAGGAGAAATGAAGAGGAACTCGAAAAGAGGAGTGCATCAAAATCATCACGGTTTTTATATTATAGAAATGGTGAAGTGCTGATGGAAGATGAAGCAGGTCTAATCCCTAAATTTATATCTCATGCACCCCATAATGGCATATTGATATTTCTTGGTGAACAGGCGGGTAGAAGCTATTTTGCTTGCAGCGTCGATCAATCAGAAGAGGATTTCTCTGGGGGATATTTTTTAGATTTAAGAACTATTGCTCGAAATACATCAGAGAATGAATTCTCAGGAATACCGTCCTTGTTAGCCCGCGGGAAAATGGTCCTTGACTGGCACGATCGTAATAGATTTTGTGCAAATTGTGGTTTGCAAAATGAAAGTGGGCGAGGTGGGTATATTCGCCACTGCACATCTTGTAAAAAGGAATATTTTCCTCGTATTGATCCAGTTGTAATCATGATGATTATTTGGAAAGACAAGTGTCTCCTTGGAAGAAGTGCTCATTTTAAGCCTGGAGTTTATTCCGCTCTTGCTGGCTTTATGGAGCAAGGTGAAACTATAGAGGAAGCTGTAAGACGCGAGGTTCTTGAAGAATCTGGGATTAGAGTTGGACATGTTGATTATGTCAAAAGTCAACCATGGCCATTCCCGTCAACGTTAATGATAGGAGCCATAGGTGAGGCTCTCAATAACCATATTGATATTGATAGTGACGAACTTGAAGACGCAGGTTGGTTTGATAAAAATCAGATCCGAGAAGTTTTAAAAACTGGAGGTAATGATAAATTTCGATTACCCGAAAAGTTTGCTATTGCTAGACATTTACTTGATTATTGGTTACGTCAGGCTTAACTAGCGGCGTTTATTTATTCTATACTGTGATTGGGGGTAGCTTCCAAGGATTCTGTATTCATTTGTAAAAAATGAAAGCTCATCAAAGGCATGCTTTAAACCGATATCATTGGGGTGCGCTTCAATGTCAGCATAAAATTGAGTTGCACAGATTTCGCCGTCAAGTTGGTAGCTTTCCAATTTGGTCATATTAATACCATTGGTTGCAAACCCACCCATAACTTTATATAGGGCAGCAGGAGTGTTGCGCACCTGAAAAATAAAAGATGTCATTGTTGGTAAATTAGTAGGTAGGTCTGAAAGCGGCTTTCTCGAGAAAACAACAAATCGTGTAGTATTATGACTAGCATCTTCGATGTCTTTGCGAATGCTCTCAAGACCATAAATTTCTCCGGCTAGCGATGATGCAACGGCACCTATACTTGGGTCCCCAAGTTCAGAGACATGTTTAGCGGCTGCGGCCGTATCTGCGAAAACCTCTCGCTTGATACCAAGTGCATCCATAGTTCTACGGCACTGTCCAAGAGCTTGTTCGTGACTAAGAACTGCCTTTAATTCTTCTATTTTTGTACCAGGTAAAGCGAGAAGATGATGATTGATCCGCAAAAAATGTTCACCAATGATATGGAGATTAGAATGCGGAATTAAATAATGAATATCAGCAACACGACCAGCAACACTGTTTTCAATGGGGATAACGGCATATTTAACGTTACCTTCATCAACTGCAGCGAGTGCATCTTCAAATGTACGGCAAGGCAGCACATCCATATCTGGAAAGAGCTGTTTTGCAGCAAGGTTTGAATATGCACCAAGGTCTCCCTGAAAAGAAACTAGGTTTTCGCTGTTATTTTGAACCATTGATATTATTCTCCAATTAACTCCGGCAGTATTCATATTTCGATAGAAGCTGTCAATGAAAGACTTATATTGACCAGATTAAGAATATTTAGTGATTTTTTGCTTAAATGGGCCTTGTCTTGACTGTATAAAATATATACATAAGGAGAATGGTGAAGGGTCATGATTCTGAAGCTTAAATTTAGGTCTCATAACTCTTTTAAATTTAACTGATACGATTACGGGGATTTTCCGTGAATTCAAATGATTTTAATAAAGCCTCTATGGGCGTCATAATGTTTCTTCTTCTTGTTATTGGTGCGAGCAATTTCAGTGAAGTAATTTTTCATCAGGATGCATTGGTAGCTAACGCATATCCAATTGATACATCTTCTATCGCCTCAGCTAGCGTTGCAGATGTTGTGGTTGATATGGGCCCTTCAATTGCAGAGCTAATGCAAACAGCTAGTCTCGATAAAGGTGCCAGTGTATTCAGAAAATGTGCTGCTTGTCATACTAAAGATAATGGTGGTTCAGCAAAAATTGGTCCAAACTTGTGGAATGTCGTTGGTAAAGATGTTGCCACAAGTGAAGGTTTTGGGTACTCAAAAGCGATGCTTGGCCAAGAAGGAAACTGGGATTATGAACTTCTCAACAAGTATTTAACCAAGCCAAAAGATGCAATCCCTGGAAACAAGATGGTATTTGTTGGTCTTAAAAAAGGATCCGATCGAGCGTCCGTAATCATGTATCTTCGTTCTTTTTCTGATACACCAGCAGCACTTCCTATTGTCGCATCTACGGAAGCATCCCTAGAGGCTACTGCAGAGACAACTTCATCTGAATCAATGTAATTTCTTTAAATTAATTAGAAAAGCTGCTGGATTTTCAGCAGCTTTTTTGTTTAAAGAAAATTTTAATTTAAGGTCGTTTGAATGAACTAAGTGGCGGCTTATCTGTCTGCAGCCTTACAATATCGATAACTTCCTTTAATGGGTTAATACTGACTTTCATGTGATGAGCATTAGCATGAAGCAAATTTATACCATCAAGCATTATACCTACATGGCCAGGAAAAAAAGCTAGATCACCATGACGTGGGAGCTGATTTTTATTAAGGGGCGTGCCAAACTCTTCTTCCTGCAGATCGGCATCGCGAGTTATGGATACCCCTGTGGAGGCATAAGCGATTTGAATTAGGGCACTGCAATCTATACCCGCATTACTGCGCCCACCCCAGAGGTATGGGGTGTTCAAGAACTTAAGGGCTTCTGTGACGGGGTTGTCAGCGAACTTTTTTGTGATGTGGTTTGCGTATATCCAGTTGCCATCGGAAAGTGGCATAAAACCATTAACTTGATCTTCATTAATTACAGAAACATCTGACATCATATGAATAATGTGCACCGCCGCTGTCTTTAAATTTGGTTCTGGATAAATGTGGCAGCTAAGTGCACTCACATGATGGGTGATTTTGTTTATGTCTTGTGTCAAGCTAGTAAGAGAACAATAACCAACGTATCCATCCTTAAGGGATTGTCCCCAGGCCCATTCTTTATTGATCTCAAATACGTTAAAATATTCACCATATAGAAGTTGGCTTGTCAGCGGCGACCCCTCATCAGGTCTTCCGTAAAGTAAGGCTTTACTAGTTGTCACTTGATATTTATCTGGTGTTACAAAATTTTTGGCCGTCACTTTACCTTTAAGCCCAATATCCGCAAGGTTGTCTTGATAGGCGTTCAACCGTTTATCATAATTTATTTTAGTCATTCCATTACCCATAAGAAATTATTAATATATTAAATTTTCTTTTGCTTTTACATTTTTATTATTTGGAATATTTTTTAACTAAATATTCGAAGACTGTTCTTATCCCCATTGCTTCACCACCCTTTGGTTTTCCTGCGGCTGCGCTCGCATTCCAAGCATAGACATCTAAATGAACCCAGGGTATATCGTTGGTAACAAAGCTCTTAAGGAATAAAGCTGCGGTAATGGCACCGCCAAAACCAGTGCTTCCAATATTGTTAATATCTGCCAATGTACTATTTAGTAATTTCTCATAAGGTAAATAAAGTGGAAGTGGCCAAAGGGGGTCATATTCATTTTCGGATAATTTTAGGAGCTCGGCACTAAGTTTTGAATCATTGGTAAAGTATGGCGAAACTTCGGTTCCAAGCGCAACGCGTGCTGCGCCTGTGAGTGTAGCAAAATCTATGATAAGCTCAGGAATTTCCTCACTTGCCAAAGCTAGTGCATCGCATAGTACCAGCCTTCCTTCAGCATCGGTGTTACCAACTTCGATTGTTGTGCCCTTATAACTCTTTATAATATCCCCGGGTCTAAAGGCATTACCTGCAATATTATTTTCAACAGCCGGAATAAGTATGCGGAGGCGAATATCAAGACCACTTTCCATGATCATTTGACCAAGACCAAGGACGTGAGCTGCCCCGCCCATATCTTTTTTCATGGTTACCATTGCTCCCGACGGTTTGATATCAAGACCACCCGTATCAAAACAAACCCCCTTTCCAACTAGGGTTATTTTAGGTGCTTTTTCATTTCCCCATTTGATATCAATAAGGCATGGTTCTTTCTCGGCAGCACGGCCAACCGTGTGGATAGTATTATAACCCTTTATGAGAAGCTCTTCACCCCTTGTTATCTCAATTTTAGCCTTAAACTGTTTAGCCAATCGTTCGGCAACTAATGCTAGGTCGTCTGGACCCATATCACAAGTAGGTGTGTTCACAAGGTTGCGAGCAAGAATAGTTCCTCTTATCCAGCTGTTAACACGGGTAAGGTTACAGTTATCACCTACTGTTAAAATGACAGATTTAGTATCTTTATCTTTTAAGTAATGGTCGTATTTATAATCGGCCATTGCCCAACCAAATGCTGCAAAATTTGCGTCATGCTCACTAAGATTTTCTTTCAAATGGTAAGACCCTTCAGGGAGTGTTTCTGCAATCCTTGAAAACAGCCAGGGAGAGTAGTCACCAGCGCCTTTGCCTGCAACTATGTGGTCAATACCACCTTCAATAGTTGAGAAAATTAACACTTCGCCAACATTGCCTTTAAAGGTATTAACTTTTACCCAAGATTGTTGCTTGCGATCTAATTTATTTTTCCAGTGATCCAGTTCTCCAGTACCTATAAGGGTTATGGAGATTGACCCTTTATAGGGTTTAGAAGTAATAGATTTAACATCTTCTGAATAGTTATAACGGAACACTTGCAATCCTTTTTTTCTAGTTTATTTTTACAGTGTAATCGCAGATGAATAAAAATGTTAGGATTAAATATTGTCAAAATTCACTTTAATTATTGGAAACAAAAATAATTCTTCGTGGTCGTTACGTGGGTATCTAGCTATAAAGCATGCCAATGTAGATTTTGAGGAAGTTATGGTTTCGCTTAGACCGTCTCTGGACCGCGCAAGTCTTGACCGTCTTACGCCAGCGGGTAAAGTACCTACATTGAAGCACGGCAATAATTACATTTGGGATAGTTTAGCTATCTGTGAATATATGAATGACCTGCATCCTGAAAAAAATTTTTGGCCAAAAAATATCAATATACGTGCTCATGCACGATGTATTTCTGCGGAGATGCATTCTGGGTTCACAGCACTTCGGAGTGTTATGGGAATGGCATGCCTTAATAAATTCGAATGCCCAAAACTTACTGGTGATCTTAAAAATGATATAGATCGCATTATTAGTATTTGGAGTGAATGTGTTAAACAATATGGTTCTATTGGACCATATCTTTTTGGTAAATATTCAATTGCTGATATGATGTACGCGCCGGTTATACTTCGCTTTAAAAGTTATCAGATTGAATTACCTGATGTGTTAATTAAGTATTTTGATACCATGATAAATCATCCAGATATAGAAGAATGGTGTCTTGATGCAGATCCAAATGATACTGCAGAACCTATTAATAAATTATAGCCCACATTGTTGTACACTTGCATTAACATAGCTGGTGCGACCATTCGTGATACTAAAACGATATTCAGATCTGCCACTTACGACACTGTGAAAAAGGGGTAGTATGCCAGTAATATCTTGTTTATTACCGCCTGGCATCACAAAGCTCACGGTGATTTTCTTAGCTGAATCAAACCAATCTTCTGGATTTCCATTTTCATTGAGGGTTGGACTGCCGCGACCTGAAAGTGTAATTAACCCCTGATAAAAGCTGGCTGTTGAGAGGCTTTCTGTTGATATAGGTGTTAGGATTGAAAAACGCTTTGTATCCATTTTTATGAAACATTTAGTATCTTTTGATATTCCATTTAGAATGGTTTTCATATGACTAATATCAACGCCCTCATTTACCCTTTGGGTGACAAGATTTAATAAATCTCTGCTCTCCTGATTGGGTAGTTGTTTAGAAATTTGATCAATTGTGGCTCTTTCGTTACCTAATTCAATTTTGAGTTTGTCACTTTCGGCTACTTGGACTTCATAACGGCTTTTCCATATGAGTACTTCTTCATGAGCAATAGATATGCCAACTTCGTATGAATAATAGCCAATACCGCTACAAATACTGCTGGCAAGTATAAACTTTGTTAAACTCCAAAATCGTTTTGTCCGTTTTTTTTGTAGTTCTCTTTTGTGGACTAGACCTAGTGACATTTTTTCTCTCGTTTAATTAGACAGGCAAGAATTATATACTATGTATTAGCACCTAAAGTTAAAGTTAAATTATTTTTTGTTATATTTTTTATAAATTTCTTACTATGGTTCTTAATAGATAAAAATAAAAATCCACAATAATAATAGAGAATAGCATGAGTAGGGATGCAACCGTGCTGGATAATGATAAAAAGTTAAAACGGGATATTGGTATATTTGCCACAGGGTTTTTAGTTTTAAACGGTGTGATTGGGGCTGGAATTTTTGGGCTTCCAGGCAGGTTGGTTGAACAGGCTGGTATGTTCGGACCCTGGTTAATTATTTTATTCGGCGCTTTCATTATTACTGTAGCTTGGACATTTGCATCCATAGCCAGTTATTTCAACACCACCGGAGGCCCTGTTGCTTATGCCCACCGAGCGTTTGGTCCACTTGTTGGCTTTCAGACTGGATGGTTGCTATATATAGGCCGGGTTTCTGCTATTGCGGCCAATATTAATGTACTATTTAACTATGCTGCCTACCTTTGGGAAGGTGCCTCTGGGGAACTGACCCGAGCCGCGATGTTTTTTATAATTATTGGTGGCCTTACTGCTGTTAATGTAATGGGTATTAAAAAGGCTGTGAAAGCTATTAATGTAATTACATTTTTCAAACTCATACCCATACTCGTTTTAGTATTACTAGCCCTGCCGCACCTTACACCGGAAGGTGTTCTTCCATCCGATTTACCTAGCTTCGATGACATGAGTGGCCTTGTGTTGTTAATTCTTTATGCATTCGTTGGTTTTGAAGGAGCCCTTGTTACTGCTGGTGAGACTAAAAATCCTAAAAAAACAATTCCCCGGGCCCTTATTTGCGGAGTACTTGTTATAACGGCGATTTATTTTTCTGTCGCAATGACCTACGCTAATGTTGTAACAAATGGCGGTGGCGATACACCTCTTGTAGATATGGGTGAAATATTAATGGGTCCTATTGGTGGTGTTATTATTATTATTACCGCCATATTTTCTATCTTGGGGAATGCAACTAGCATTGTAATTGCTGCGCCACGCATGACGTTTGCTATGGCTGAGGAAGGAACCCTACCCAAGTGGTTTGGAAAAGTTCACGAGGAATACCATACACCAGCAAATTCAATTATCTTTCTTGGCGTGCTTTCGTTCGTATTAGCTATTTCGGGAACATTTATATATTTGGCTATTGCAAGCACTCTAGCTCGAATGATTGCTTATGCAATCTGTATGCTATCACTTCCAAATATTCGTAAAAAGGCTGACGCTGAAACGTTAGCTAATGCAACAAAACTTCCTGGTGGATACCTTATTCCAGGGATAGCCTTTGTGGTATGTCTTTTTGCTATTAGTCAATCTACTATACAATCGTGGCAGTATATGATCAGTTTCATTGCCCTTGGCGGGGTGCTTTATTTTGCCAACAAAACAATATTTAAAAGTAACTAGTTTATTTTATATAGGAAAATAGTGTGAGCACAGAAAATAGTGATACAAAATTAAAACGTGAAATAGGAACACTCGCAGCGGGGTTTCTTGTTCTGAATGGGATCATTGGTGCCGGTATCTTTGGGTTGCCTGGCAGGCTTATGGAAGTTGCGGGTTCATTTAGTCCCTGGCTATTTATCATATTTGGAATTTTAATAATAACTGTTGTGTGGTCCTTTGCGGCTATTTCTAGTTATTTTAGCTCTACTGGCGGACCCATAGTATATGTTTCAAATGCATTTGGACCCCTAATCGGATTTCAAACTGGGTGGCTATTTTATGTCGGGCGTCTTGCTGCCTTTGCTGCGAATTTAAACCTTTTATTTGACTATGCAGCCTTTGTTTGGGATGGAGCGTCAGTTTGGTTAATACGTAGTATAATGATTTTTATTGTTATTGGCGGCCTTACAATTATAAATATATTAGGTATTAAAAAAGCAGTTCAGGCAATTAATGTACTCACATTTTTAAAGCTTGTTCCTATCTTGCTTATGATACTACTCGGACTTCAGTACCTTACTCCTGATAATTTATTACCCCCTGAGCTTCCGAAATTCGATGATGCAGGTGCTGTAATACTTCTTATATTCTTTGCTTTCACGGGATTTGAATCAGTTCTTGCTTCTGCGGGGGAAACAAAGAATCCTCAAAAATCGATACCTCGTGCCCTCATATCAGTATTTATTGTTGTGACAGTAATATACTTTTTACTTCAACTTGTTTACGTGACCGTAGCTCCACCTATTAATGATAGTGCTCCGTTAATTGGGTTAGGTACAAGCCTGATTGGACCAATTGGGGGGACAATAATTGTTTTTACCGCTATTTTTTCTATACTTGGTAATGTTGCAGGGATTACTATTTTTGGTTCTCGCTCCTCCTTTGCAATGGCGCATTACGGTGCCTTACCAATGTGGTTTGGTAGGGTGCACGAAAAATATAGTACGCCATCTAATTCTCTACTTTTTCAAGCAGTATTTGTTTATATTTTAGCCATTTCAGGTACCTTTGTTTATTTAGCGATTGCCGGGACCCTTGCTAGATTAATAGCCTATTCTATTTGTATTCTTGCCCTTCCAAAGGTGATTAAGAATGCAGACCCTGAAACACGTAAAAACGCTACACAAATTCCTGGTGATAATACTTTTAGTTGGGTGATTGGTTTTATCATTCCTTTTATTGGATTATTGGTTTGTATATTTGCCATGCTTCAGTCGGAGCTAATAAATTGGCAATATTTACTAGGATTTGTTGCCGTAGGAACTTTACTTTACTATATTAATCAATACATTAAGAAGGAATAATGAGGGTCATGGTGCCTAAGTTAAAACGAGGTATTGGCTTAGTCGCTGCTAGCTTTATTGTTTTAAATGGTATTATTGGTGCTGGAATATTTGCCCTTCCAGGAGAACTCTCTTCGCAAGCGGGGCTTTTAGGCCCTTGGCTTATTTTACTTTTTGGTGCGTTTATTGCCATGATTGCTTGGTGCTTTGGCGCCCTAGCCAGTTATTTTAAAACATCTGGTGGGCCAGTTACTTATGCGTCTCAAGCTTTTGGTCCTTTGGCTGGCTTTCAAGTGGGCTGGCTGCTTTATGTGGGTAGGGCGACTTCTTTGGCTGCTAATACTAATGTGTTATTTAATTATGCAGCCTATTTTTGGGAAGGAGTAAATAGCGAGTTTTCAAAGGTAATCTTATTTATTGTGATTATTGGTGGGCTAACGATCGTTAATGTCATGGGTATTAAGTCAGCAATGAAGGCTATTAATTTATTTTCTCTTTTAAAGGTACTACCAATATTAGTATTGATTTTGTTTGGTTTACCTTATGTTTCACCAGATGGCTTTTTACCAACTGATTTTCCCGTTATTGATGATTTTGGAACGTTGATATTACTAATTTTGTATGCGTTTGTCGGCTTTGAATGTGTTTTATTCACAACGGAAGAAACAAAAAATCCAACGAAAACCTTGCCCAAAGCGCTCATTACAACGGTGGTTGCTATTACTGTAGTTTATTTCTTAATTCAGCTTGTTTATATAAACATAGTAACTATTGATAATAACGATGCTCCACTTATTGAACTAGGACGAGTTGTTTTTGGTGAAGCTGGGGTCAGTATTATTATTATTACGGCACTATTTTCAATCATGGGGACGGCGACAAGCATTTTATTAACTGCCCCGCGGCTTACTTTTTCTCTGGCCAAAGATGGTTCACTTCCTCAATGGTTTTCAAGAGTTCATACAAAATATAATACACCTGCAAATTCAATTATATTTCTTGGAGTTTTTGGTTTACTTTTAGGGATAACTGGGACATTTGTTTATTTGGCAGTTGCAAGTGCACTTGCAAGAATATTTGCCTATATAATTTGTATTTTATCTTTACCTATTATTAGAAAAAAGGCTGACCAGGCGACGCGAAAAAAAGCTTTAAAATTACCAGGTGGTTTTTTAATTCCTTGTCTAGCACTTTTGGTTTGTATAGTAGCGGTTGTTTTTTCTCCACTACAGTCATGGCTTTATTTATTTGGTTTCTTATCCCTTGGTGGCCTTCTTTATTTTATAAATAGTAGACATAAAAGTAATGCCTAATAATTAACATTTTATATTACTTATTTTATAGGCAATGACGGATAAGTTATGCCAAGGTGATCCATGATGTGTTATATTTAACTGGGTCATAATTAAGCTCTTTAAGCCTTAGCTTAAGTTAAGCCATAGTATCGAAATTTTTTTCTCCTTATATTTTTTATTTTAAAGTAACAAGTTTGTTTGGATCAATTCTAACGACCATGTAGTCGATGGCTTCTGTTATTTCACTGAAACCATGGGCTATACCTGCTGGTATTATAACAATATCACCTTTTTTTAAGTATTGGCTTTGTTTTATATCAATAATTTCCCCAAAATCACTTGGTCCCGTAAGGTTCTTGACTGTAAAACCTTCTGGATCAAGGGGCCTAATATTGGTCATACTTTCGCTAATCACTAGGGTGCCTGCGCCCGCCATAATACGGTAAACTTCTGTTTGATTATGATGCAGTATTGCCGATACGCTGCCCTCTGATTTCATGACCGGCCTATGAAGAACTCCTATCCCAACATGTTGTTCACCATCAACAACATGTTTGACTGTGATATCAATGATTTTTTTTCGCTCAGCCTCCCGAGCTGTTTGTTCAAGTGTTTTTGATTTTATTACGGTAATTACATTGGTATCTTGAGCTGAGGCGTTGAGCCAGATAGACCAAAAAGTGATTAAAGTTGTTATAAAAATACGCATAGCATTATTCCATTCTTTGTTATGAAATCTATTATGAGTGAAGAGTAGAGAGGTGTCAAAAAAAAGGCCGGATTAGTTATTACCAATCCGACCTTTATAAATTTTCAGGGAAGAAAATTTAGATATTAAAATGTGCCCTGAAGGCTTAGTTTGAACATACGTGCATTTGCGGCCGCACGAAGTTCCTTATAATTAATTACATTAAGAGAGACGTTTCCATTATATTTAGTTAGGTCATATCCGCTTTTAGCTTTAAAGATATTTTTAATATCAAATCGAAGTTTCATATTGCCAAAGATTTTTTGTTCAACATAGGCGGATGCTTTTGGCTCAATGGTTTTCGTCCATTTCTCAATTACATCAGTCCTAAATCCAATGCCGCTGCGCGGCGCTTTATTTGTGATATTAAAGCCGTATGATGTACCTTGTGCAGTGAGATCATGTTGAAAATTAATTAGCCATTCATGCTTTTGGTTATACTCGATTGGTCGTGTAATAAGTAGAAATGGATCTGTAGCTTCTGTTTCCTTAAAAATATATTTACCAGTAATAATAGCATTCGGTAAGTTGATAGCAGCAAGGCGCCAATTACTATTCAACTCAACACCATATTCCTTGGCATTACCAATATTACCAGGAACTGACTTAGTCGCTATTTGGTTAATATTAGATGGGGCATTACCTGTCCCGCTATAAATACCAATTTTGGCGATATGATCACGTATCTTATTATAAAAACCTTTAACCGAGATTGAGCCTTGATCGTTTATAAATCGATTTTCGTAAGCTATTGAGAACTCAAATCTAGTTTCCGGACGAAGCGCACTATTTCCACCATCAGTTTCACCATCCTCTGCGTCAAAGCTGCTCCCAAAAGCGCCAAAATCAAGTTGACTATTTTTCTGTTCAGCCGTTACCCTAATCTGGTTTTGTGTATTTACATCGTAGCGAAGGTTTATTCGTGGTTTAAAATAAGAGAAATTTCTTTTGAGGTCTGGATTAACTTTTAGGTTATCCTTCTGAGTAATTTTAGAGGTCTCAAAATTTAATGAACTTTGTAATGAAAGATTTGAAGCAATTGCGAAGTTGTGACTAATAAATGCTTCCAAACGCTTTTCTTGAACATCAATATCGTTCAGTGACGCAGCAATAACAGTACCTGAAGCATTTTTTGTAGAATTTGATACACCAGTATCGTTAATAGCTAACTCTGCGCCTACCTCTAAAGTATGAACTTTAGCAAATGTGTTTGTTAGGGATGAGCGAAGAATTTTCTCTCCGTGAGTTCGTTTCGCAGTATTTTCTGAAGTATTTTTTGCTGTGCCAGCATTTAATGCTCCTGTGAAATTTGTAATAAAATCATGTCGACCGTAGTTGAAGACAAATAATGTTTTTAAAAGACCTATTTTTTCAAAGCGCCGCTGATAGTCACCCCCAATTTCCCAATGAAATGGTTTGTGAGTTTGTGTTCTCACAACCTGATTTGTGTCTCCAGCACTAAATAAGCCGTTCGCTAAGAGATTTTTCTGGTTATCTATTTCAGTAGTATCTTGATCTTCAAACTCCAGTTGACCATTTAGTCTTAAGATATCACTATTTTTGGAATTGTATTCAATACCGCCATTAATAAATATTTTTTCATGGTTTCTATTATTGGTTAATTTATTTTTTTGGTATTGAGTTCCAGCTGTATTGAAGAACTTATCATCAAAGTTTTTTCTTGCTTCCTCCAATGCAAAATCAATACCTACAGAATATTTTAATTCTCTAACTTCACCCGTACGAGTAAGTTTTGCTAATGGGTTTAATTTACCACTTTCCGCGTACTCACCACCCACCGTCCAGACAGTGTTTACCTTAGAGGCATTCTCATTCATGATAACATTAATGATAAGGCCTTCTGACTGTACATCAAGTCCGGCTTTTGTGCCCCGGATAAGTTCAATATGGCTAACTGATGTGGCTTGGATCCTTTTGAGCTGAAGACCGAGCGAGTTTGCTTTACCTGCAAGCCTTTTGCCATCAATCAAAATTTGATCACCGGACGAACCCATACCTCGAACACGACGTCCACCCATTGACTCATCAGCTGTTGCTAAAAGTGCCGCAGTACCAGGCACGCTTCTTAACATATCCTGCAGGGTCACTGGTTGGAACCCATTAAAATAATCTTTTCCATAGGTAACAGTTGATGAATTTCCATCAGTGGTACTTTCTTGTGAAAGAGCTGACGTAGAAATAAAAGTAGCAAGAGTTAGGCTAATAATCGAATTTTTAGAAAGAACCACTTAAGGTCTCCTTTATTATGTGTTAGATAATAATTTATAATAAATAACTTAAAACTTAAGCAATAACATAACAATATGTTCACTGATTACATTCCATCAAAATTAAAGTCAACAAAAATTAAATATTAGGTTATTAAAATAAAAATATAAGAGTACAATGGTTTAAGAGTAATAATTTTTTTGGTATAGTTTATGACAGTAGAAAATAAAATAAGTGTTAAATCTACGACGTGTTACATGTGCGCTTGCCGCTGCGGTATTAATGTTCATCTCAAAGATGGCCGCATTAAGTATATTGAGGGAAATCCTGATCATCCGGTTAATCGTGGTGTACTGTGCGCTAAAGGTTCAGCAGGTATTATGCAGCATTATTCACCTGCAAGACTTACCGCACCGTTGAAGCGGGTTGGTCCTCGCGGAAGTGGTGAGTTCGAGGAAATATCTTGGGATGAGGCAATGAGCATTGCTACTGAAAAATTACGGGCAGTTCGTGAAAAAGATCCAAAAAGATTTGCTTTTTTTACTGGTCGTGATCAAAGCCAGGCATTGACAGGTTGGTTCTCGGCTAAGTTTGGTACGCATAATTATGCAGCCCACGGTGGTTTTTGTTCAGTAAATATGGCGGCCGCGGGGCTCTACACAATTGGCGGATCGTTTTGGGAGTTTGGCGAGCCAGACTGGGATCGTACAAAATATTTTATGATGTTTGGTGTTGCTGAGGATCACGATTCAAATCCCATTAAAAAAGGTATAGGTAAAGTTAAGAGCCGCAAGGATACTAAGTATATTTCGGTAAACCCAATCCAAACTGGCTACGCAGCTATTGCTGATGAATGGCTTGGTATTCGACCGGGTACTGATGGTTTATTTGTAGGAGCATTAATCGCAGAATTATTAAAATCCGAACAAATAGATTGGGAATTTTTAACTCGCTATACTAATAGCCCTTGGCTTGTGATTGATGACCCTGGGTCCGCTAAGCATGGATTATTTGCAAGAGACGAAGCGGAAAAGTCACTCTGTTATGATCTAGAGAAGGCTGCGGTTACAGAACTCATAGTTGGTAAGTCCAAACCAGCCCTAATAGGAAGCTTTAAATTAAGTGACGGTACAAAAGTCGTGCCAGCTTTTCAACATATTGTGGAGGAATTTCTGGGCGATGGCTATGAACTCACTAAGGTTGAGAAAGAAACAGGGATTAAAGCAATAGATATTGAACGTATCGCTGCAGAAATGGCTGAGGTAGCTTTTAGTGAAGAAATTATAATTGATCAAAAATGGACTGATAGTTATGGTAATGAGCATGACCAGTTTATTGGTCGTCCTGTTTCATTCCATGCCATGCGCGGCATCGCTGCTCATAAAAATGGTTTCGAAACCTGCCGTATGATCCACCTTTTACAGATGCTTCTTGGCGCAATTGATGGACCGGGTTCGTTTTTATATAAACCACCGTTCCCGCGGCCAACCCCTCCACATAAGAAAAATGCTACCGCTTCTGCTGCTCCTGGTGAAGTTTGTAGGGCTGAGCCACTTGGGTTTCCATCTGGCCCAGAAGATTTAGCTGTGGATGAAAATGGTGAGCCAACCCGGCTTGACAAGGCCTTTTCTTGGGAGTACCCCCTGGCAATTCATGGTATGATGCATATGTCACTTCATAATGCTTGGGCAGGCGACCCCTACAAAGTTGATGTCTTCATGATGTATATGGCAAATATGGCTTGGAACTCATCAATGAATGTCAAGAACGCCATAAAGTATATGACTGATAAAGATGCTGATACGGGCGATTATAAAATACCTTATATTATTTATTCCGACGCATTTTATTCGGAGACTGTACCCTACGCGGACCTAATTCTTCCGGATACAACTTATCTTGAACGGTGGGACGCGATTTCTATGCTTGACCGACCTATCGGTACTGCCGAGGCAGCGGCCGACAGCATTCGCCAACCGGTATTAGAACCCGATAGGGATGTCCGCCCGTTTCAAGACGTGGTTCTCGACCTAGGTGCAAGGCTCGGCCTCCCTGGTATGGTGGATGATGATGGAAATCCGTTATACCCTGGTGGTTATAGTGATTATTTAGTTAACCACGAGCGAGCGCCTGGCGTGGGTCCTCTATCAGGATGGCGCGGCGAGGATGGTACGAGCCACGGTAAGGGGGCGCCTAATAAAAATCAGCTGAGGAAATATATCGAAAATGGTTGTTACTGGGAATTTGAGCTCGATAAAGCGGAGCGATATAATCGGTTTGCCAATCAAGCCTACTTGAAGACTGCAACAAAAATGGGCTGGATGGGTTCTCCAGATCCAATTGTGCTTAATGTTTATAATGAAATGTTGCAAAAATTTCATCTTGCAGCCGACGGTCACGGCGATCATCAGCCGCCAGATCATGCTCGGGCAAGGATCAAAAAATATTTTAATCCAGTTCCCACTTGGTACCCAGTTCAGGAACATGTGGATAATAACAGTAATGAATATCCACTATCAGCACTGACGCAACGACCTGCACATATGTATCATTCGTGGGGCGGTCAGAACGCTTGGCTCAGACAACTAACGTCACAAAACTATTTATATATCAACAGTAAAACGGCTACTAACCAAGGAATTTCTGACCTTGATTGGGTCTGGGTTAGGAGCCCGCACGGTGAAGTTAAGGTGCAAGTCAAATATATGGAAGGTGTAAACCCAGGAACCGTTTGGACATGGAATGCGATCGGTAAACGACGTGGGGCGTGGGCTCTTGATAAAAATTCGCCTGAGTTTCAAAAAGCATTTTTACTTAATCATGTCATCTCAGAAAACTTGACGACTGATGATGGTGAGGTAAGGTCAAACTCTGATCCTGTTACTGGCCAAGGGGCATGGTTTGATGCTCGAGTTAAAATTGAACGTGCAGATGATCAATCCGAGGGCTTAACCTCACCAATGTTTGAGCCAGTAAAATTTTATGATAAACACAAACGCCCTGATGTCCTTAGTTATGGTTTTGATAAAGAACAAACGTTTGACCAAGCTGAACGATCCCTTGGTAAAAAGGAAGATTTATAAATGACCTGCCTTCCAGAAAAAACAGATAAAAAACTTGGTCTTCTAATTGACCTTAACATCTGCGTTGGGTGCCATGCCTGCGCCGTCAGTTGTAAAGAATGGAACACAAGTGGAATAACGGGCCCTATGGAGGACCTAAAGCCATACGGCGATGATCCGAGTGGGGTTTGGTATAACCGTATTCACAGTTATGAATTTAAAAAAGAAGATGAGATTGATAGAACTGTCTACTTCCCTAAATCCTGCCTCCACTGCGAAGATGCACCGTGCGTTACTGTCTGCCCAACTGGCGCATCTTTGAAGCGTTCTGAGGATGGAATTGTGCTGGTTAATCCGGATGTTTGCATAGGATGTAAACTATGTTCCTGGGCCTGCCCATATGGTGCACGGGAATATGACACTACAGGAGGGGTTATGCAGAAATGCACCCTTTGTGTGGATAAAATTTATGATGAAACTGTTTCAGAAGAGCGTCGTGTTCCATCATGTGTATCTACTTGCCCTGCCGGTGCTCGTCATTTTGGTGATTTTGCTGACCCTGAGTCAAATGTTTCGCAATTAGCTGCAGAAAATGACGCTCGTGATTTATTTCCTGAAATGGAAACAAAACCGGTTAATCAATATTTACCTCCACGTAAACGGGAACATCACGAAAGTAAAAAACTCGATCATAAAGTTTCAACTGTTAAAGATGCCTTGGTCAAATGGGCTAAATTGGATTTTACAGGATAGAACCATGAACCCAGCACTATCAGTTATCATATTTACCACTTTTTCTGGATTGGGTTACGGATTATTTATCTGGTTGACCGCGAGTATATTAATAGGAACTCCCCCGACTAATGATCAGTCAGTAATTTCTATAGTTTTAACCTTCGTGCTTGTTTCTATCGGCTTAATATCTTCAACAGTTCATTTAGGGCACCCTGAGCGTGCGTGGCGTGCGTTTAGCCAATGGCGCACGTCCTGGTTAAGTAGGGAAGGGATTATGTCTATATTGACCTATGGTCCAATGGTTTTTATTGGTTGTAATATATACTTTAATCTTGGCTTTGATGTCTTAATTAAGCCGATGGCCATATTAGGTCTTATCGGTTCGATTATTACTGTTTTTACCACTAGCATGATTTATGCTTCACTTAAGGCTATTCCGGCTTGGCATAATAAATGGGTAGTTATTGGATATCAAGCCTATGCTATTTCAAGTGGTGGTGTTGCATATATTATGGTTGATGGGTGGCAATACTACAAAGTAGTAATTGCTTTATTATTATTTGCTCTTCTGACTAAAATTTTAACATGGGTTTATATCGATAAGCATCGGGGTCAGTATAAGCGTGAAGATGCCCTCGGGCTTCCTGACTTTGGCAAAGCAAGTCCATTTGAACCTGCCCACAGTCAAAAAAACTATCTACAACGTGAGATGGGATATGATCTTTGTCCTAAACGTCGCGGTCTAATGCGTTGGACTGCTCTTGGCTGTGGTTTTATCTTGCCCGCTTTATTGCTCTATATTGGCTTTCCTCTCACGCCAATCATAACTTTGATTTGTCTCGGTGGGATGATGGCAGAACGCTGGCTTTTCTTTGCGGAAGCGGAACATGTAGTTCGGCTATATTACGATAGAGACAGTATTTAATATAATTCATTAGCATTATAAGAAATCGATCGTTATGTAATTACATATTGTTATTTATTAGGTATTCTAAAATGATTAAAATTCAGTTTGTTGCAGCCTTGATATGTTCAGCTGTGGTGATATCTTATTCTGCATCTGGCCAAGAGGCGAAAAGCGATACTTCAGTTATTACCTATGATAAAGAATATTTTATTAAATATGATCCTTTAACATTGCTTGATATGCTTCAACGTGTTCCAGGTGTACAAACTATCCTTGACAGTAATCGTCGTCAGGGAGGTGGTGGTACTAGCCGTGGTGGGCAGCAAGAACGTGGTTTTGGTTCTGGCGGAGATCAGATTTTAATCAACAATAAGCGTCTTGCTGGTAAAGCAAATAATATCGATAGCACGTTACAGCGCATTTCCGCGGCCCAAGTTCAACGGGTTGAAATTATTCGAGGTGCATCTGGAGGCCTTGATGTTCAGAGCCAGGGTCTAGTTGTAAATATTATTATGGATGAGGGCGCATCCACATCAAGTACATTTTGGAAATTAGGAGGTCGTTATTCAGACGGTTATGTATTTTCACCAGAAATGCAGCTTTCTCATAATGGATCGGCTGAAAACATTGATTATATTCTCGGCGTTGAGGCTAAACAAGGGCAACATATAGAACATCGTGATGATACATTCTATACTCCGGCAGGGGTGATAAAGAATAAATCTGAACGGAAAACTAATAATTTATATAAGACGCTAAGGTTTAACGCTAATCTTACATATAGCCCTGAAAGTGGAGATGAACTGCGTTTGAATGGCCAGTTTGAACCTGGAAAATACACTAAGCTGGAGCCACGCTTTAGTGAAAATGTAGGTTCGGCTCGTGAATTTAAAAACTGGGGTGAGAGCCAAACTTCAGAAAAGTGGGAAATTGGTGGTGACTACACTAAAAAGATTGTTGGGCTTGGCACATGGAAAACATTATTTATTGCTAATCGGGATCGTATTAATAAACAGGAACTTTTTGAGAATATATTAGGTGTGGGGAATGTACCCATATTTAAAAACAATCAATTTAGGGTTAAGAAAGAAAAGATTTTAAGAAGCTCACTAACAATGGTGATTGGTAATAAGCATATTATTGAGGTTGGCGGTGAAGCCGCTATCAATAATTTTAATAAACTATTTACTAGCCAAGATTTTAGTGCGGGTGCCTATAGCCTCAGCGTCAATGATGATGTGACAGTTAAAGAAAATCGTTATGAAATTTTTGCAAATCATACCTATAATATTTCACCTAAAATGGTACTTCAGAGCTCTCTTATTGGGGAGTTCTCAAAAATTAGCAGTTTAACTGTCCCACTCGCGGGTGGAAATATTCAGAAATCTACGAATTTTAAATTTCTTAAACCACGGTTTGATTTCCGCTACGATTTTTCAGAACGGGATCAATTGCGAGTATCTGTGGAAAAGAAAGTTAGCCAGCTGAATTTCCAAAACTTTGTTGCTACATACGATGTGTCAAATGATGTGTTGCGCCTTGGTAATACTGGAATTGTCCCTGAAAAATCATGGAACTATAACCTCACTTATGAACACCGCTTGCCTAATGATGCCGGTGCATTGCAGGTTGAACTCTTTTATCGTGACCTTACTGATTATATTGAGCTTGTGGATTTTACAAAATTCTCTGATGGATCAGGTGCCCCAATTTCTCGTGCCAAAATCATTCCTATTTCAAAGTCAGGAAATATAGCGTCAGCTCATGCATATGGAATTAAAACTACAGGAAGTTTGCGTCTCGGTTTTGTAGGTCTTCCGGAAGCAGTGGTTAGCGTTAATCATGTTTGGGAAGATACGAATGTTATGGATCAGTTCAGTGGAATCCAACGTCCATTTAAATGGAAAGCTGACCACGAGGTTAAGTTTAATTTTCGGCATGACATAACTGATTTAGGGCTTTCATATGGATTTAATGGAACTATTAAAGGTCAAAATGGTCGCTATGAAATTAATGAAGTGGCTAGTACTGATAATGGCGGTCTCTATGAAGCTTTTGCAGAGCTAAAAGTCTGGAATGGTTTTAAACTAATCTTAAAATTTGAGCACATCACTCCACTTAAATATACAACTGATGTGAAGGTTTATAAGGATCATGTCCGTTATAATGAGATTTCTCAACTTGAAACAGGGAATTGGAACTACGTAAAAGAATACTCAGTTCATTTGCAAGGTACTTTTTAACGCTTCAGCTTAGGTGGCGCTTTTGTATAAACCATTGGCGTTTTTGAATATCTGATCGGATTAGCGATAATGGGAATTATTTCTCCGTCGCATGTTTTTATTTCCTTAAGGATACCTCGATTTTTTACATGAGGATCATTTAAAATATCAGCTAGTGTATTCACTGGACCGCAGGGTACACCGTGCTTTTCTAAAAGTTTCATCCACTTATTAGAGCTTTTTTCTTTTATTATACTTTCTATTTCTGGCACAAGAATATTTCTGTTTACGACGCGACAAGCATTAGTTTTATAGCGGGAATCTTTATGCCATTTGCGTTCTACTAGTATTGAAAAATTTTCAAATTGATTATCATTACCAATGGCTATAACGATATCACCGTCTGTCGTTTTAAAGTTCTGGTAGGGAACAATACTGATATGACTATTACCATGACGCTCAGGATCCTTACCATTAAATAAGTAATTAGAGGTATGGTTAGCAAGCATTGCGATTTGACAATCAAGAAGTGCAAGATCAATATACTGACCTTCACCCGTCTGATCACGGTGGGTCAGGGCACCAAGTATACCAACAGTTGCGTACATGCCTGTCATTAAGTCTGCAATTGCTACACCAACCTTTTGCGGCCCTCCACCATTTTCATCACTTTCACCAGTAATACTCATCAGGCCACCCATTGCCTGAATCATAAAATCATAGCCAGCGCGTTCCGCATAGGGGCCAGATTGACCGAATCCTGTGATAGAACAGTATATAATTTCAGGATTTAATATTGATAAGCTTTGGTAATCAAGACCATACTTTTTAAGGCCACCAACTTTATAATTTTCTACAAGAATATCAGAATTTTTTACAAGATCATAAATTTCTGTCTGACCCGTTTTAGTTGTTATATCTATAAAAAGGGATGTTTTGTTACGGTTGGTAGAATGAAAATAAGTAGCGTCCCCGTCAGATCCATCCTCATTTTTTTGAAAAGGAGGTCCCCAGTTTCGGGTGTCGTCACCGCTATGGGGGTTCTCAATTTTTATTACCTCAGCTCCCATATCTCCGAGCATTTGCGTGGACCAAGGTCCTGCAAGGATACGGCTCAAATCAAGAACTCTGATATGGGAAAGTGGCCCGGCCATAGTTAGAAAGCATTAATGCCTGTTTGAAGGCGACCAAGGATCAAGGCGTGAATATCATGTGTGCCTTCGTAAGTGTTAACTGCTTCCAAATTCATAACGTGTCGGATCACATGAAACTCGTCAGCAATACCGTTACCACCGTGCATATCGCGAGCGGCGCGTGCGATATCTAGTGCCTTTCCACAGTTGTTTCGCTTTAGAAGTGAAATAGCATCTGGAGATAATTTTTCTTGATCCATTAAGCGACCTGCCTGTAAGCAGGAATGAAGACCCAGGGTGATTTCCGTTTGCATATCCGCGAGTTTCTTCTGTATCAGTTGATTAGCTGCAAGCGGTTTTCCGAACTGTTTACGGTCTAATGTATATTGGCGTGCGGCATGCCAACAAAATTCTGCGGCCCCCAGTGTTCCCCAAGCAATACCATAGCGTGCATTCGAAAGGCAACCAAGCGGTCCTTTCATCCCATGAATATTTGGAAGAATATTATCTTCAGGTACAAACACGTCTTCCATAACTATTTCACCAGTATCTGAGGCGCGTAGGGAGAATTTACCTTCAATTTTGGGGGCACTTAAACCTTTCATCTCTTTATCAAGAATGAAGCCACGGACAATTCCCTCATCGTTTTTACCCCAAACCACAAAAACATCTGCGATAGGACTATTGGTAATCCACATTTTAGTGCCGTTTAGAAGAAATCCTCCATCAACAGATTTTGCCCGGGTCTGTATGCTTGATGGATCGGAACCGGAATTGGGTTCTGTCAGCCCAAAGCAACCGATTAGCTCGGCGGTGGCTAGTTTAGGAAGGTATTTTTTCTTTTGTTCTTCAGAGCCATAAGCATAAATTGGGTACATGACCAGTGAACTTTGTACTGACATAGCACTACGGTAACCACTATCAACAGCTTCTACCTCACGGGCAATTAGACCATAGGAAACATAACCAACACCAGCACAGTTAAAACCGTCAATAGTTGGGCCTAAAAATCCCATTTCACCCATTTTGCTCATGAGGTTGCGATCAAATTTTTCATGACGATTGGCTTCTAGGATGCCAGGCATTAATTCTGATTGACAAAAAGCCTTAGCTTGATCACGTATCATACGCTCTTCTTCGGTTAGGCTCTCTTCTAGTAGGAGTACATCATCCCACGGTGCTGATTTCCATGCGGTTGCATTCATTTTCTGTTTTCTCCAGGTGTCCACAAAACATCGCCTTTACCATCATCATTTGTTTTGCGGCTCATTATAAACAAATGATCAGAAAGACGATTTAAATATTTTATTGTAATTGGTGAAATTTCAACTTCTTCGGCGGCAGCAACTAATAGTCTCTCGGCACGCCTGACTATAGTTCTTGAGAGATGTAGATACGCGCTAGCCTTTGATCCACCAGGGAGAACAAATGAATTTAATGGCGAAATATTCTCATTCATTTGATCTATTTCATGCTCCAGGCGGTCCACCTGTTCTTGCGTAACCCTGAGGGCACTATCTTCAAATTTAGACCCCGTTGGCATTGATACGTCAGCACCAAGATCAAAAAGATCGTTTTGAATACGTGAAAGCATATCATCCTCGCTACCCTGCGTGTGCATTCTGGCAAGGCCAATCGTTGCATTGCTTTCATCGACTGTGCCGTAGGCTTCAATTCTCTGATTATATTTTTTTGCTCGAGTACCGTCTGTGAGGGAGGTCTCTCCCTTATCCCCACCCCGAGTATATATTTTATCAATTTTTACCATTTTTGCACTTTAACTTCTAATCCAAACATAGAGAATAATGAGTAAAATTGATATAAATTGCGATAAGACGCGATAACGCATCATCATATTACTTTTTCTGCCATCATCTTCAGCCTTTGTCATCGTAAATGTACCGGCAAACATAATGCCAACAGTCAGGACTATACTGATAGGTATTATAATTTCTAATATACTTTGCATGAAGCCATCCTGTTTTTTATTATAGTCCTAATATAAGTCTTATTGCGATTATTTCTAGGGGCACTATTGTTTATTTTTTAGGAATGATGGCAAAAACACGTGCGGGGAAACCACTACCCATTTCTGGCACTGCCCATGTGGCAACAATATAAGCACCAGTTTCAGGTACTTGATCAAGTGCCTTCATATTTTCAATCTGATATTTATCCAGCCCCATATAATAGGTTTGTAGTGGCCACTCGCCATTTCCGGCACGTATTCCTGGGTCCGTGTCTAATGTTTCATGACCGATAGCGGTAATTTTGCGATTTAGAACTAAATAATCGATTACCTTTCTACTCCATCCAGGGGAATGGCTTACACCATATTCGTCACGATTGCGCATTTTCTAAGTGCTCGGCCAGCGTTTCGACCAATCAGATCGTAATGCAACGAAGCTTTCTGCTGGGATCGTGCCATATTTTTTTTCCCACTCATATATATCGGTCATCGAAACTTGATAATCATTATTTGTTTTCACTTTTTCATGAACATCGATCACGATCATTGGTAAAATCATTTCGGTTAAAGGTATATCTTCTAATGTCCTTAAGCCTTTAACAAAATGAACAGGGGGATCAACATGGGTGCCCCATTGTCCAGGAAAATTATACCTATGAATGCCGGCAGTTCCATCGTCATATGATTTAAATGGTTTAATAGTTGGCGGTTCGTTTCCGGATGGGCCTTGGGGCATCCCTTCTTCCATTTTGTGAGTTAAATCAACAAGGGTGGCGTTTTTGATTATTTCACCAAAGTCGGGTTTTATGACTTCTGCCATAGTTGCCGGTGTATCGTTATCAATATTATTGCTAGCTGCCATATAACCCCCAGCGGCTGCAAGGGTGACCCAAATTATGTTTAGCCAATGTTTCATTTTTATCTCCTGAAATTCTAAGATCAGTTTAGCATAAGTAGTCTTTGAATAAAGGGTTTTATATTTACTGCTCTGGCATTTTATAAAAAATGCTGCAATAATATTTATTATGATCAAATGAGGGGACGTTCTATGAGAAAAATAGTATACATAATTTGTCTGTTTTTTAGTTTAAGCATCTGTGCTTCTGCTAATAATAATATTTCAATTTCAGTTGAATTTCCAAGTAACTTGGGCGGCGAGCAAGATGGTCGCTTGATGGTAATTTTTGCCAATAATGATAGAAGTGAACCACGCTTTCAAATAAGCCCAGGCGCAAAGGGTCAGATAATTTTTGGTAAAGATGTGACCAATTGGAAACCAGATATAATAGAAACAATAGATAACACTATTCTCGGGTACCCTTTTGTCAGTTTAAAAGATATGCCAGCGGGGGACTATTACGTCCAGGCAATCATCAATCGCTATAAAGATTTTCATCTTTCAAATGGAAAAATCGTATCACTGCCGCCGGAAATGGGTGAAGGGCAGAAATGGAACAGGAAACCGGGAAATTTTTACAGTAAGCCAAGGAAGATAACTATTTCTGAAAATGGATCAGAGAATATAAAGATCACCATGGATCAGAAAATTTCTCCTATAGAACCTCCCGAAGATAAAAAATATATTAAATATGTGAAAATGAAAAGTGAGTTATTAAGTGATTTTTGGGGAGAAGATGTTATACTGGGCGCCAATGTATTACTACCCGAGGGGTTTGACGAGCACCCAGAAGCAAAATATCCACTTATGATCTTTCATGGTCATTTCCCATATGATTTTGGTGGCTTTAGTGAAACATCACCAAATTCTAATATGTTACCAACCTATAGCTCCCGCTTTGATATAGAAGGTTATAATATTGTCCAGGCACAAGCAGCTTATGATTTTTATAAGAAATGGGTCAGTAAAAATTTTCCAAGGTTCATTATCATAGAAATACAGCATGCGACGCCATATTATGACGATAGTTATGCTGTTAATTCTGCAAGCCAAGGTCCATATGGAGATGCAATTACATATGAACTTATCCCGCATGTGGAAAAAATGTTTCGCGGTATTGGTGAAGGCTGGTCGCGTTTTACTTATGGTGGATCGACTGGTGGCTGGGAAGCATTAGCGGTTCAGATATTTTATCCAGATGAATACAATGGTACTTTTGCCGCCTGTCCGGATCCAATTGATTTTAGGGCTTATACGGCTCTTAATCTTTATGAAGATAAGAACGCGTATTTTTATGATAGTGATTTCAGCCAGAAACTACGTCCGGGACGCCGAGATTATTTAGGAAATATTGGATATACTTTATATGATGACAACCGCCTTGAAGCAGTGATTGGAAGTAAAAGTCGTAGCGGAAGACAGTATGACATATGGGAGGCAACCTATTCCCCAATGGCTGAAGACGGGTACCCAAAAAGGATTTGGAATAAACTTACGGGTGAAATTGATCATGAAGTCGCCAAATATTGGCGTGATAATTATGATCTTCGTTATATCATGGAACGTGATTGGGCCACTCTTGGGCCCAAACTTGAGGGTAAAATTAATATCTATGTCGGTGATATGGATAATTATTATTTAAATAATGCGGTTTATCTTACAGAAGATTTTCTAGAAAACACTAAAGCGCCTTATTATAATGGTGACGTCGATTATGGTGATCGCGCCGAGCATTGCTGGAATGGTGATCATGAGAACGGCAATGGAATATCGCGGCTAAACTATAATTTTATGTATGTAGATAAAATTCTGAAGCGTATTGAAGCGTCGGCTCCGGAAGGTGCAGATTTAACCAGTTGGCGCTATTAAAGGAGAACTATTTAATGACGGAAGAACTATTTCGCAAAGATGCGTATTTAAAGTCATGTGACGCCAAGGTCCTAAGAATAAATGAACTCGGTGGCATCATTCTAGACCGCACGGTATTTTACCCGACTGGAGGTGGCCAGCCAGGTGATAGTGGAAAAATTAATGGTGTTGAAATTGTAACCACAGTAACGGACCGAGAGACAGGTGAAATTGTTCATGTTCCTTCAGAAGGGCAAAGCCTACCCGACATGGGTGCAGATGTTACGGTTACGATTGACTGGGAAAAACGATATCTTCATATGCGTATGCATTCTGGACTTCATCTTTTATGTGCTGCAGTGCCTTGCGGTGTCACGGGAGGACAAATTGGTGCTGTGAAAAGTCGGCTTGATTTCGATATAGGAGATTTGACTTTAGATAAAGTAGAAATCACCAACAAGATTAATGATTTTCAGCAGGGAAACCATGAATTATCTTCTTCATGGATTACAGATGCCGAAATGGATGCTAATTCTGACCTCGTTCGAACAATGTCTGTGAAGCCACCCCGTAAAGGTGGTGGCGTAAGGTTGATGCAGATTGGTAAAGATGTCGATCTTCAACCCTGCGGGGGAACTCATGTTAAAAATACATCTGAAATTGGAGGTTTGCGAGTTTCAAAAATAGAAAATAAAGGTAAACGCAACCGTCGCGTGAATATCGTTTTTGACGAATAGGAAATAATATGAAAAAAATACTATTAAGCTTCATAGCAATATCATTGATGGTGACATCATCCTTAGCACAAAATTTTCCCGAAGATGAAAATGCTATTATTGCTGTAATTGATGATTTTCATGATGCCGCTGCAAAAGCGGATGAAGATCGGTACCTTGAGCACTTTACAGAGGACGGCGTATTTCTTGGAACAGATGAATGGGAACGCTGGCCCCTCAAACCTGAGTTTACTGATTATGTTGCAAAACGGTTCAAAGATGGCGGCTGGTCTTACCGTTCAGAGAAAAAATCAATTTCTTTTTCAAAAGATGGTTTGGTGGCATGGTTTGATGAAACTAGTATATCAAACAGTCAAGGCGGGCGTTTTCGTGGTTCAGGAGTACTTGAAAAAATTGATGGTATTTGGAAAATTTCTCAGTATATTCTGAGTTTCCTTGTTTATAATGAGGTCGGTGGAGAAGTGGGTAAAATCATAAACGATGAACGTTTAAAACGAGAAAATACTAATTAAAGATATTCTTTAATTAGTTCGTCAATCTGGTCTGGCCCTATGCCACTTTCACGAATTGACTTAATAGTGATCGACTTGTCGCGTTTGGCAAGGCGGTTTCCATCTCTTGTGGCTAAAAGAGGGTGGTGATCGTAAATGGGTGTATTCAACTTAAGTAAATGCTGCAATAGCCTATGGAAATGACTAGCATAATATAAATCTTGGCCTCTAATTACATGATTGATCATTTGAATATGATCATCGACTACTACGCATAGATGATAACTAGCAGGAAAGTCCTTTCTTGCTAATATCACATCACCGAGTAATTCAGGCGTGGCTTTTTGCTCTCCAGTTTTGCAATCAGTCCAGTAAAGTGGCGCCTTCAATAAACCTAGTGCCTTGTTTGTATTAAAACGCAGGGCGTGTGGAATTCCATCATCTACTTTTTGTTGTTGTTCTTCTGTGGTCAGATGTCGGCAAGTACCAGGATAAATTATACCCTCTGGACCAAACTTGGGACGCATATGCGGGGCGCGGGTACTTTCTTCTATTTCGTTTATAATATCCCTTCTAGTGCAAAAACAGGGGTATAGAAGCTCCATACTTTCAAGTTTATCAAGGGCAGCCTTATAATCGGTAAAATGATTTGATTGGCGTCGTATTGGTGTAGGCCATTTAAGATCAAGCCATCTGAGATCAGTAAGGATACTTTTTTCATGCTCGGCCTTACAGCGAAGGTGGTCAATATCTTCTATCCGTAAAATAAAGTCCCCACCTTTCTGGACAGAAAAGTCATAACTTAGTTTGGCGCTATAGGCATGACCAAGATGGAGGTCACCGCTCGGGCTTGGAGCAAAGCGGGTTATTATTTTAGCAGATTGCGTCATCTTAGCCTTTAATGTAATAGTGCAGGTTGGATATGATTTAAGAAAGTAATAGGCTGATGAGCGAAATACCAGAGTTAAATGGACCACGTATAGAACCGGAAGTTGATAAGCCGGAAAAGTTGGTTATATTGTGCCACGGTTATGGCTCAAATGGTGATGACCTTATTGGTCTCGTCCCGCACTTGAAAAGGGTGTTGCCAAATGCGGTCTACGTATCTCCAAACGCGCCCGAAGTGTGTGTCGGCTCCCCGAATGGGTATCAATGGTTTGCCCTAAGTGATCTTGGCCAAGAAGAACGATTGGTGGGCACTCTTAAAGCAGCACCAACTCTTGATAATTTTATTAATCAAGAGCTTGAACGATATGGATTGGTTAATAAAGACTTGATCCTGATTGGTTTTTCACAAGGGACTATGATGTGCCTTCATGTTGGGTTACGCAGGTTATCTGATATTGCTGGTATTATTGGTTTTTCAGGAGCAATGACGCTTCCTGAGAATTGGAAAGATGAAATTAGCTCCAAACCGCCAACGGTTCTTATTCATGGTGAGCAGGATAACGTCGTTCCTGTTCAGCTTATGCATCAGGCTTTTATTGCGCTTCAAGAAATTAATGTTCCGGTGGATAATCATATGTCCCCCGGCGTTATGCATTCGATCGGCTCGGACGGCCTTGAAAAGGCACTCGAATTTCTTTCAAAAGTATAATGCAATAAATTTTTAAATACGTTCGGCAATTTTGATGGCAGCTTTAACGCCAAGCTTGATGGCACCATAAAGGAGGCCATGTGCCGGCAATTCCTGGGCACCGTTATTAATGGCAATCTGCTTATGCTCTATTTCTTCCTGGCGAAATTTTTCGAGTGTTTTAGATAAGGTACCTTCGTCATCAGCAAGGTATTCTATTTGTTCGGCATAATGTTGATCGATTACTTCTTCGACTGCTTCAGTGCACACCATAGCGGCTTTGGTTCCCATTAGGGCAGTCCCAGCACCAAGGGCGAACCCCGCCATATGCCAAAAAGGTGTAATTAGCGTCGGACGAGCGTTATATTCTCGGATTAGCTTGTTAAAGTGGTCTAGATGAACTTCTTCTTGTTCTTTCATGTGCTTGACCGTATCCGACATAGGGTGATTGTCACCGAATACCGCCAGTTGACCTTCATAAATACGTACAGCCCCGTATTCACCAGCATGGTCAACACGGATCATCCGTTCAAGTTGAGCTTTTTTACTCATAGTTCTAGGTATGTGTTTATTTTTCAATTTACTCATCTCTTAAAATTTTTCCTGATACTTAATAATAGCATAAAGGTGAAAAGAAGTGAAATAAGAAAGTTATATCCAGCCATGGAAACCCCAAACATTTCCCATGGTATTTCGTCGCAACGCACGAATGGGATTTCCTGAAGTTGATTAAAGAATTCTAATGCAGATACTGTGCCGGTGTCGCTGGTAATTGTGCAGCTATCTGGGCCTTCCCACCATTTTTGTTCAACGCCTGCATGGTACCCTGAATAGCCAACGCTAACGGCATAAGAAAACAAGGTCATCATTTTAAAGCGCAGCCACTTTCTTTGATTTAAGTTACGAAAGTATAACGTAAAACTGGCAAATATAATGACTGCCATATGGGCGTAACGTTGTGGCCAACATAAATCACATGGGAAAAGACCTCCAATATATTCAAATGCATAAGCCCCACTCAGCATCAATATTGAAGCAAGCAAAGAAAATTCTATAATATTTGAAAACACAAGAGCCCAAAGTGATTTTAAGTATTTTATCATACTTTACATATACTTGAGTGCCACAAACATGCCAACTACAATTATACAGAAAAGTAGGGTTAATTTAGCAAGATGAGTTTCAACAACTCTGCGAATTGGCTCACCATATTTCCATAACAAGGCTACTACTAGGAAGAAACGTGCACTCCGCGATATAGTGCTTGAAACAATGAAGGTAGTGAGATCCAGATTGGTTACACCGCTTGCAATGGTGAATACTTTATATGGGATTGGTGAAAATCCAGCGACACCAACAATCAGGGCGCCCCATTCATTGTAAAGCACTTTGAAACGTTCGAATTGCGATTGGAGATGATAAAAGTCAACAATTGGCTGACCTGCAATATCAAAGAAATATGCACCAATGACGTACCCAAAAACTCCGCCTGCGACTGAACTTACCGAGCAAACAAAAGCAATTCTCCAAGCCTTTGTTGGTGCTGCGAGAACCATAGGAATTAATAAAATATCTGGTGGAATTGGAAAAAATGAGCTCTCAGTAAAGGATATTAGAGCAAGTAGCCAAAGTGCTTTAGGATGATCTGCAATCATCATTGTTTTATTGTAAAGGCTTCTAAGCATTAATATTTAACTCTTTTTTCATTGCGTAATCTAATTCTACAATAATGAGTTGAAATAAAAAGTAATTTTATTTATTTTTGAATTGAACTGAAGCTTGACGAGCATAATCTTAGCGCTATGATGCGCCAATATTATGTGCTTTACATGATTGTTCCTTCCTAGTGCCCCTGTGGTGGAATTGGTAGACGCGCTGGATTCAAAATCCAGTATCCTTTGGATGTGTCGGTTCGAGTCCGACCGGGGGCACCACTAAAATCAATTAAGTTATTGATTTATAATTGTTATTTATCTAAATATCAAATTATATCCCCCTTTTTATCCCCCTTTTTATAGTCGGTAATGTACTTCACCATCACCTGAGGAAGTTAGTTTAGTGCAAATCCACCGCACATTTCCCTGTAAATCACCTGTATTAACAGGTTTACCAATAAGTCTGCTTTGGGTGGTCATTCGACCCTCCATATTTTAGTGAAATTCAAACATTATCAAAAAAAGTAGGGCAATGGACTGGTGCCGCTGATCCAAGGCGCGACGGTACTGTATAGATTGCTTGGAAATAAAATATTGTAATATGACTGGCCAATAAGATATTTTTTATATCTAAATATCATTCTCAATAGAATAACCTTCACTTCTCACTGTACGAATAAGATCAGCTTTACCACCTGCATTTAAGGCTTTACGAAGACGTTTAATGCCAACATCAACGGATCTATCCTCAAGATAAGTAGTTGTACTCCACGCAAGGTCAATTAGACGGTTGCGGCTAAATACACGCCCAGGATTGGACATTAAAGCACGTAAAAGTCTAAATTCTGTAGACGCCAACTCAATAGCAGTACCATCGCGTTTGACCCTCAGTTTTGAAAGGTCTAATTCGATACCAGAAAAGCTAAGTTTTTCTTCATGCAATTCAGGGCGTGACCGACGTAATACAGCCTTTATTCTAGCAATCAATTCCGATGGTAAATAGGGTTTAACCACATAGTCATCAACCCCAACTTCAAACCCACGGATACGATCATCTTCTTCCCCCCGCGCGGTCAACATAATAACGGGTAATGATTTTGTTTCTCCGTCCTTACGTAGCTTCTGCATAAGTTTAATCCCAGAAATTTCAGGCAACATCCAATCTAAAATTAACAAATCAGGTACACCGTCTTGGATTAAATCAAGGGCTTGTTGGCCATTACTAGTAACGCGAACACGAAAGCCTTCTTCTTCTAGGTTATATTTCAAAACCTCTGCTTGGCCGCATTCGTCTTCGGCAAGTAAAATGTAAGTCTCGTTCTGCGCCATATTTTCTATTCCACAACTATTGATGGAGACGTATCAGCTTTTGGCCGAGCTTCGTCAACATATTGACCCGTTTTAATATAATAAACTTGTTCAGCAATATTGGTAGCATGATCTCCCGCACGTTCAACATTTTTTGAAATAAACAATAAATGTGTGCAAGCGGTTATATTGCGTGGATCTTCCATCATATAGGTTAATATTTCGCGAAACAAGCTAGTGTGCAATTGATCAACTTCTTCATCCTTTGCCATTACGACTAATGCCTTATCGGCATCACGGGTGACATAAGCATCTAAAACGTCCTGGATCATAGCGGCAACCAATTCACCCATACGGCGCACTGATTTCCCTGTGATGGATAATAAGGGAACTTTGGACAAAGTGATGGTGCGCTTGGAAATGTTTTTTGCATAGTCACCCATGCGTTCCAAATTACTTGAAATTTTTAAGGCGGCCACAATCGCCCTCAGGTCATCAGCCATAGGTTGGCGAATCGCAAAAATGCGAGTTGCCCGCTTGGCGATTTCCAATTCTAGCTGATCAATAATTTTATCATTGGCTATCACCTCTTTTGCAAGCTCAACATTATAATCAATAAGGGCTGTGATTGATTTGTCTAATTGTTGTTCAACGCGCCCTCCCATTTCGGTGATTAGATTTTCCAATTGCGTTAATTCAGCATCAAAGGCATGTACGATATGTTGTTTTGTCATTTCTAATCCCCTAACCAATTCGGCCAGTAATATAGGCTTCTGTTTTTGCATGTTGTGGTGTTGTAAACATACGCTTGGTAACCCCTTGCTCTAATAATTCACCCAAATGAAAAAAGGCCGTATAATCAGAAACACGTGCAGCTTGTTGCATTGAATGGGTCACTATCACAATGGTATAGCGTTCTTTTAACTCATAAATTAACTCTTCAATACGAGCCGTTGCAATAGGGTCAAGGGCGGAACATGGCTCATCCATTAAAATTACCTCGGGTTCAATGGAAATGGCCCGAGCAATACATAAGCGTTGTTGTTGACCACCAGATAGTCCGGTTGCGGGAGCATCAAGGCGATCTTTAACCTCTTCCCATAGACCTGTACGTTTTAAGCTCTTTTCCACAATCTCATCCACTTCTGCTCTTGATTTTGCAAATCCGTGAATACGAGGGCCGTAAGCTACATTTTCATAGATTGGCTTTGGAAAGGGGTTAGGCTTTTGAAACACCATTCCAACACGACGCCTTAAAACCTCAACATCCACATCCGCCCCATAAATATCATTTTGACCAAGGGTTATATTCCCCGAAACTGCACAAGTTTGGATCAGGTCATTCATACGGTTCAGGCATCTAAGAAAGGTGCTTTTCCCGCAACCCGATGGACCGATAAGGGCCGTTACACGGTTTTCAGCAATAGCAAGGCTAACCCCGTTCAAAGCCGGACGTCCGCCATAAGCCACATTAACATTTTCAGCCTTCATTTTAACGGTATAACGATTATGGATCTTTTCCAATTCATCATGATCCGTATCGAAATCAGGTATTCTGTTTGTTTTAATATTCATAGTATTAATATTTCTTTTCAAATTTTTTACGTAAAAGAACTGCGGTTAAATTCATAAGGATTAAGAAGACAATCAGCACCATGATGGCGCCTGCAGTTTTTTCTGCAAAGGCCCGTTCAGGGCTGTCTGACCATAAAAAAACCTGCACGGGTAAGGTCGTGGCACTGTCCAAAATGTTGGAAGGGGGATCGGCAATAAAGGCGACCATGCCAATCATCAACAAGGGTGCTGTTTCACCCAAGGCTCGGGCCATGCCCAAAATGGTTCCCGTTAACATGCCGGGAAGTGCCAAGGGAACCACTTGCTGAAATGCCATTTGTATTTTTGTCGCACCTAAGGCTAAGGCAGCCTCTCGTATAGATGGTGGTACAGATTGAAGGGCCACACGTGATGTAATTATGACTGTTGGCAAGGTCATTAAGAACAAAACTAATCCTCCCACTAAGGATGAAGAACGAGGCATACCAAAGGTGTTTAGAAAAATAGCTAAACCTAAAAGTCCAAAAATGATGCTTGGCACGGATGCTAGGTTGTTGATGTTCACTTCTAAAAAGGACGTCCACATATTTTTACGGGAGAATTCCTCAAGATAAATAGCGGCCATAGTCCCAATAACAAAGGATAGGACCAAGCAAATTCCAAGGGTAAACATTGAGCCCAACAAGGCCCCACCAATACCTGCGCGTTCTGCATCACGGCTATCGCCATTTGTCAGAAACCCTAGTGAGAAACTTTTTTGAAGATGGTCTTCTTCAGCCAAGAACAACGCCCACGTTTGTTGACGTTTTGATAGGCCTTGCTGGTCACCTTCCTCAAGTGAAACCAAGCCACCCTTAAAGGCCATATCCATATTATCTGACGATGGCAACCAAAGGGTAAAAGTTGGTGGAATTTCAGAACCAAAACCTTTTAGAGTAGCATTTAATTCATCTTCAGCATTTGCGCCCAATAAACCATTGGCTTCACGCCTTGCTTTGCGACCAGTAACGTTAGGCAGCGTTTCTTTAACCAGTCTTTTTAAGATGGTTAGGGCATTACCATTAGCCTCAGTTACCCATGATGCTTCAATATTAAATTGAATTTCAGTTCTTTGAAATGATGCCATTCCTTTATATGAAATTGAGATTATTAGGAACGCTAAAAAGGCAAGGCTAAGGGTAATAGCACCTAGTCCTAAATTTTTATAGATACGCTCGCGCCTATATCGTTTATTTAGGCCAACGACACTATCAGCGGATAAAGGGTTTATGTTTGATTGATCAGTCATATTGTTCCCGATACTTATTGACGATCCAGTTGCCTATAAGATTAAAAATTAAGGTAACACATAACAGCATTAACCCAAGGGCAAAGGCGGCCAGTGTTTTTGCACTGTCAAATTCTTGATCTCCGGTTAGAAGCATAACAATTTGAACGGTAACTGTTGTTACGGCCTCTAGCGGGTTAAAGGTTAGATTAGCAGCAAGACCAGCGGCCATCACAACAATCATAGTTTCCCCAACAGCCCGTGATGCAGCCAATAGAATGCCCCCTGCAATACCCGGTAGAGCAGCGGGTAAAATCACATTTTTAATTGTTTCAGACTTTGTAGCCCCAAGTCCTAATGAAGCTTCCCGCAGGGATTGTGGTACAGCGGATATAACATCATCAGAAATGGATGAAACCAAAGGTATGATCATCACGCCCATTACAAGCCCTGCGGCTAAAGCCGATTCAGAGGACACATCCAGTCCTAGTGTGACGCCAGCGGTTCGTAGAGCGGGGGCTATCACGATAGCAGCAAAAAAGCCATATACCACCGTTGGAATACCTGCCAAAATTTCTAAAATTGGTTTTAAAATAGTACGATGTTTTGGCTTTGCATATTCTGCCAAATAAACCGCTGAATAAACGCCAAATGGACCCGCGATGGCAAGCGCAATAAAGCTAATTAAGGCTGTTCCTGTTATTAAGGGCAAGGCCCCAAACGCACCCTCTGAACCCACCTGGTCAGCGCGCATGGCCATTTGAGGTGACCATTTTGTACCGGCAAGAAAATCCATTATTGGCACTTCTTTAAAAAACCGAATGGTTTCAAAGATTAAAGAGAAAATAATGCCAATGGTGACAAAGATGGCAACAACAGAACAAGCGATAAGACTAAATCTTATCACATGCTCCATTAGGCGTTTATTATTGTTTTTCAGCCCTATTTTTTTGGATATAGTCGTCAATTAATTGCTCATATTCTTTGCAGCAGCCTTTTTCAAGCGAGACAACAAGTCTGCCCGTTCAGGTGCTGGCATGGGGATAAGGCCTCTATCAGCTAGGTAACCTTCTTCACCACTGGCATTGTCAGAGGTGAACTCATTCATAAACCCTTGAAGACCAGAAACCTTTGAAAGGTGCTCGCCTTTTACATAAAAGAACAAAGGTCGAGAAATGGGGTATGATCCATCGGCGATATTTTCAAATAAAGCCTCAACCGTATTAATTTTGGCCGCTTTCACAACATCTGAATTCTGATCAAGGAAACTAAAACCAAAAATTCCTAGAGCATCTGGATTGGCTACTAAGCGCTGAACGATTAAGTTGTCGTTCTCCCCTGCATCGACAAAACCACCATCTTCACGCATACTATGACAAACTTCTTTATACGCATTTTCGTCAGATTTCTTCAGATCTTTAATCCATTTAAATTGCTGACAACCCGCTTCCATCGCCAGTTCCAAAAAGGCATCACGTGTACCGGATGTTGGTGGCGGTCCTAAAACTTCGATCTTTTTATTGGGTAATGCTGGATTAATATCAGACCAATTTTTATTGGGGTTAGGGGCAAGTTGACCGTCCCCATTTGGAACTTCGGCAGCAAGGGCAAGAAAGATGTCACGGGTAGAAAGGGTATAATCAACACCTTTAGTGGAAGTGGCCATAACGATACCGTCATAACCGATCTTCACCTCAATAACGTTTTCAACACCGTTCTTAGCACATAACGCAAGTTCGCTAGCCTTTACTGCCCGCGATGCGTTTGAAACGCTAGGAGTATTAAGAGCAGCACTTTCGCAGAACAATTTAAAACCACCACCAGTTCCGGTGCTTTCAACAATCGGTGTTGCAAAATTTGTTGTACGACCAAAGCGCTCAGCCACAACAGTGGTAAAGGGATAAACAGTCGAAGAGCCAACGATGCGAATTTTATCATCGGCAAAGCTAGGTGATGTAAGTGTCGCGGCGAGGGCAGTACCAATAATAAGAGATGTAAGTTTCATTTTCTTTTCTTTCAAATTGCTTATGATTTGAAAAGAATACAAAAGATAAATGTCTGGTTACTGACGGGAATGTGACGGGAGTGTTACAAGTGAAATAATTAGTTTTGCGGAAACTGAACGGTAAATGTTGTGCCGTTATCCTCATCACTTTCAATATTAATATAGCCCAAATGGCGGTTTACAATATGCTTTACAATAGCAAGGCCAAGACCCGTTCCACCCATTTCACGTGAACGGCTTTTATCGGCGCGATAAAAACGCTCAGTCAAACGAGGAATGTGTTTTTCTGGTATGAGGTTGCCTTGATTGTTTACAGAGACTTGCACCATATTATTTGTGTGTTCAGCTTTAATAACAACGGGCGTACCATTAACCCCGTATTTAAGGGCGTTACCCGCCAAATTATAAATGACCTTATACAGTTCATCAAACTCACCCCGAATAGGAGGTAGGTTCTTTTCAATTTGAACATCTAATGCCATATCAAATTTTTGAGAATTTCCTTCAAGCGTTTTAACAACATCAGCCACAATAACCCCAAGCTTAACATTTTTATTTGGTAAGATATGTTCCTGAGCTTCTGTAGCAGATAATGACAGTAGATCATTTACTATGCGATGCATTCGATCTGTTTCTTTACCTAATAGGTAAAGAAAACGCTCACGAACCTCGGGTTTCTCACCAGCACTACCCTTTAATGTTTCAATAGTGGCAATTAAGGATGTTAAAGGTGAGCGTAATTCATGGCTAACATCAGCGACAAAAGATGAACGCATACGTTCCGCCTCGCTGGCCTCAGTCGTTTCATATAAAGCGATAAAGGCCCCATTAGTTTTGGTCTTATCATTTGCTATATCCTGTATCGGATAGATAGCAGCTTTGAATGTTCGTCGACGTCGGCCTGTTTTAACAAACTCACACTCTATTTCTTTATCGCCCTCCAAAACCTTTTGGCATGCCTCCAAGAAATCAGGGTTTCGAATAACAGCTGCCAGATTTTGTTCGGCACCTGAGGTGTCAAAAAGCTCTATGGCTTTCTGGTTCATGGAAACAATTAACCGTCCCGCAGAAATTAATAAAGCGGGTAGCGGCAAATGATTAATCGGGATGGCTGGATATGCATGGTTTTTATTATTTATCATAATCCTTTATTCACAAATACTGAGGCTTTGGCAATAGCAAGGCCTTTTAAATCTTCTTAAAGCTTCATTTTGTAACCAAGCCGTCACAATCGCGTCACTTTCCCAACATGTGTCTTAGGTAGTTTCCCTAAATAAATATTGAGCCACATTATTTATTTTAGACAAGCTCACCAAAATGAGTGGGCATTTATAGGAAACAAAAATGAAAAAAACTACATTTGTGAAAATTGCCGCATTATTAACAGGCACCATTTTAACCAGCCCAGTCCTTGCGCAAAGTGTCAGTGATTTGGAAACACAAATCACAGAATTAAGACAACAAGTAAATGTGTTGAAAAGTAGAGCAGCCAGTGATCCTATTAAATCCCCCATAAAAGTAAAATGGGAACCCGCGCCCTCCATCTCTAGCCCGGATGGTTTGTTTGAAATGAATATACGGGGTCGCCTGTATATGGATTTTGCAACAATTAATGATAAAAATGATAATGAGAACACATCTGCCACAGAGTTTAGAACGGCACGATTGGGTGTTGAGGGGAAAGCTTGGAAAGATGTTAAATATAAATTTGAAGCCGATTTTGCTGGCAATGAAGTGACGGTTAAGGACGCCTATCTTCAATGGAGTGGCCCCTCCCAAATCACCGTTGGTCAGTTTAAAACGCCAAATTCCTTAGAAGAGCAAACAAGCTCTCGTTACACAACATTTATGGAGCGCGCCTCCTTCACAGATGCCTTTGGCCTTGCCCGTCAAATGGGCGTGGGTATTGGTTTTGGCGGTGATAATTACACCGTTAATATGGGTGTCTTTAAAGGGTCAAATGGAACTAGGGCTGAAAATGAAGGCATAGCTTTTGCAAGCCGTGCCACTTACGGCCCAAAAATGGGTGAAACACAATTACATCTTGGGGCCTCTGTTCGTTTTCAAAATCAAGGCGACGAACAAAGTGATATTCGCTACCGTCAGCGTCCCCACAACCATTTAGCTGCAAATCGTTATGTTGTGACCAATAAGATTGCTAATAAAGATCAAATGATTGGTTTAGAAGCCGCTGCGGTAATGGGTGCTTTTTCTCTTCAAGGGGAATGGGCAACACTGAAAGCAAACCTATCAAACCCCTCTTTCGGTCAATTAGATCCAAGCTTTAATGGTGGGTATGTTGAAGCCAGTTATATGGTTACAGGCGAAAGTCGTGCTTATGACCCTAAAAAAGGATCGTTCCAGCGGGTTAAAGTAAATAACCCAGTCTTCTCGGGTGGCATGGGTACCGTTCAATTGGCGGTACGTTATGACCGCATTGACCTCTCCGACAAAGGGATTTTCGGTGGTGAGCAGGACACGATCATCCTCGGGGCCAATTGGTGGTTAAACCGTCACACACGCTTTATGGTAAACTATTCAAGATCAAAAGTTAAAAATGCAACCGATGTTTCCTTGAACGGAGTGGATGGTAAGAACACGATCAATACAATTGGCGTTCGCGCTCAAATTGACTGGTAAATCTCTTTTAAGCAATCATGATACCAACCCAGGGCCTCTCTAACGGGGGGCCCTTTATTTATGAGAAGTAATAAATAAGACATCACTTAATGACACTATTGATAGTATATTTATTGTTGAATTATTAATGGGGTTATGGTTAATTGATTAAACAGACTGTGTCAAAGATATGCACACACTTGCACATGAGCAGTCGCGGCTAAGGTGTTTAGATCCGGGTATTATCAATTAATAAGGTTAATATAATGTACAAAAACATTATGATGGTGGCACTTGCTTTTTCGGTGGGAACAATATGTTCTTTTAGTAAGGTGCTTGCCCAATCCAACAATAATATCGAAAAACCAGCACAAGTTCAGTTGTCGCGAAATGAATATAGTCAGAACCTCCAAGGCTTTTGGCTGGGGCTGTCAATTGCAAACTGGACTGGCCTTTTGACTGAGAGTGATCGATTGGATTATCCATTTTATACCGATGCGGATTGGACCGAGAATGGTGTACCATTAGTAAAAGATCTTTATGGACAGGATTCAGATATTTTAAGCTACGTTTTTGTCCATGAAGAAGAAGCCTGGGGTTCAGATGACGACAGCGACTTCGAATATCTTTATCAGCATCTTATGTATGAGCATGAAACAAGCCTGCTTACTCCAGAACAGATCAGAGCGGGATGGTTAAAGCATATATATTCAAACGAAGATGCCCCGATCCCCAACGGTAGTACCCGCCCTCAAAATTTTCTTTGGGTTTCCAATGAAAAAGCATATTACCTTATGAAGGATCAAGCGCTTGTGCCGCCAGAGACAAGTGACCCTGAAAATAATGAGTTATACATGAGAATTGACGCACAACTCACCACTGAAATATTTGGACTTTTTGCTCCAGCCAGGCCTGATGTCGCTTTGAAGCTTGCACATCTTCCAATTCGCGTAACTGCATATGGTGAAGCCGAATGGATTTCGGAATTCTATGTAATTATGCATTCACTGGCTTCGGTTGTTGATAAAAGTCTCTCAATGAAAGAGCAGACTAGATGGCTCGCTGAAATGGCACGCAAAAGGCTTCCAGAAAATTCATATTCCGCTAAAATGTATGATTTCGTGAAATCAGCCTATGATGCAAACTCAGATAAAGACAACTGGGAGCATACCCGCGACGCTGTTTATACCCGCTATCAAATTGGGGATGGAGATGGTTATCAATTTGAATCTGCCTACGATGGGGGTATAAATTTTGCCGCTAGTCTAGTCAGCTTATTTTACGGTGAAGGTGACCTTCTTAAAACAATTAGGGTCGGTTCTTTAGCCGGATGGGATTCCGATAATCCGACTGCCACTTGGGGTGGACTACTAGGATTTATGCTGGGTAAGGAGGGTATAGAAAGCGCCTTTGGACAGCCTTCGCTATCAGAGGCATATCGGATCACCCGCACCAGACGCAATTTTCCTGATCGCACCCCTAATCAAATCGGCGAAGATACTTTTTCATTGATGGGCGACCGCGGCATCCAGGTTATCGACCGTGTGGTGACAGAGCAAATGGGTGGCATGTTAGATGCAAGTGGCGATAACTGGCTCATACCAGCTTATTCGCTAGACCAGATTTCACCACCTTGAGTGCTAATAAGATTAATGCATAAAATCGCTGCAGCTCATTAAATGCATACCTTAGTTTGGCCAACTTAGTCTGGTGGGCCAGCATTATTTTAAAGCTGCCCGTATTTCCGTTTCGTGTGTCATGTTGATGGGCAGTGATGTGCTTCTTATAATTCCTCTGGAGTGTTGACCTATTTCTGTCCCTAAGATTCTGATGATCATGTCGGATGTAGCTTGGGCAATCATCTCTGTATGTGGATAGTCATTTGGTGCCGTGGTCATGACATTCACATGGTGAAGCTTTGCAACATTATTTAAATCTCCACCCGCTGCAAGGCGGACACGGTTGATTGCCTGTATAACACTTAGTTCAGCGGCATATAGGACATGTTTCGGATCAGTTTCATTTGTTACGAGGCCAGTGATCCAAGTGCCTTCTGGTGTAAAAGCTGCGGAGGCAGTAATATATATTTCCTTATCCACTGTCAGAAAGGGAAGGTAAGGGCCAAAGACGGGCGGTAGTTCGGGCATGCCGTCTTTAAAACCAAGACGCGTTAGTTCAATTTCTAATCGGGCACCGATGGTATCTTCTGTTTCCATAACTTCCTGCTTAGCGCATGAAGAGATAAAGACTATTAATGCAATAGATATTAATTTTTTCATCATTTTAAATAAGCCATCAGTTCAATTTGAAAAGTCTGGTTGTCGTCTGAAGTAGCAAGGCCTTCGGCATGCCGGGTATGAGTACCTGCGGAATTACCAAGTACACGCACCATCATTTCAGAGCAGGCGTTAGATGTTGGAACATAATTAAAATATTCGGGTACGGTTAAAGTCCTATATCTAATGTTAGCAACTTTACGAATGCGGCTTAAGTCGCCATTGGCAGCATCTTTAAGTAAGTTAATTGCCGCTGCGCAGGCTAGAGAAGATGCATGTATAGCTTCGTTTTGGCTGGCGATATTTGGCACATGCCCTTTTTGAATTGACCCATCGGGTGCAAGTGCGGAGGCAGTGGGAATATGTATAAAATTATCAGTGACTTGATAACCATAATTACTTTTAGTTTTGGGGTACTCACCATTTTCAAAACCTAGTGCATCAAGTTCTAACTTAAAGGCTTCGTCAATACTTGATTTATCCCTGTAGTCGTCTGTCTGTGCTAGTAGATTAGCTGGCTCGAGTAAAAGGAAAAACGCAATCAATATTTGAGTTAAATTTTTTTTCATTATTTATTTCTTTATCATCTTATGGTATTAAATTTTATAGGAATTTACATTACATAACAAACAACCTATAGGACAAAAAGAGCAAAATACATAGTATTTTTTAAAATTGTGATCTACTAAACCTGAAACCTAAAATATAAAGGAAAACAAAATGAGTATACTTAACCATGTCTGCGTTGGCTCAAGTGACCGAATTAAATCTGCAAAATTTTATGATGCGGCCCTTGGTGCATTGGGGGTTAATAATCTCGGTGAACTTGGTGAAATGGCAACTTTATATGGAATTGATAATCCTGACTTTATCATCCTTACGCCGATGGACGGAAACCCAGCAACCGTTGGAAATGGTGAGACCATAGGATTTAAGGCAGAAACCCGTGATGCAGTTCATAAATTTCATGAAGCAGGTCTCGCAGCAGGTGGAACATGCGAGGGAGCCCCTGGGTCCCGTAATTTTTCACCAACTGCCTATGCTTCATATCTTCGTGATCCGGATGGCCATAAAATTTGTGCTTATTGTTTTGCTGATGAATAAGAATATTAAGGGTTAAAGGTCAGGATAGAAAAAATTCTTATCCTGGCTTTTTTATGAGATGTTTATTAAGGGAATGAGTGCTAACTAATTATGTTATAAAACTCTGAAGGTGACACCACGAATTAACTGAACTAGAGACTATATTCACTAATCTAATAATTTCTATTTAGTAACTCTGAAAATCGATTTTCAGGAGCGCACCTATTGGATTATCTTGAAGTGGAATACTAAGTGTTTGCTCCTTATATTGGACCCAAGTGAGTTTTTTCTCAAGATCATGGCCTACAATACGCGCACTTAAAGAAGTGCCGAGGTTTAATTGAGCCAAAACATCTGTTGCAGGCCCTTCAGTGATTTTTTTACCATTATCAAGCGCAATAATATGACCAGAGAGCTTGGCAACCTCATCTATAGCGTGACTGACATAAAGAATAGGAAGTTTGAACTCTCGTTGTAGCTTTTCAAAACAAAAAAAGATATTCCTCTTAGACTTCTTATCAAGTGCTGAAAGAGGCTCATCCATGAGTAAAAATTTTGGTTGTGCAAGAATGGCTCGCCCAATGGCAATGCGTTGTCTCTCGCCGCCAGAAAGAGAAACTGTATTCCTTTCAAGAAGCTGTTGTATGCCGAGGAGTTCAACAACATCGTTAAAATGAAATGTTTCTTTTAAGTGATGTTCTCTTGCTCTTTGTGCTCCGTAGTTGAGATTTTTACGAACCGATAAATGGGGAAATAGGTTTGCTTCCTGAAAGACATAGCCAATTGATCTTTTGTGTGCATTTATGAATTGGTTTTCGTTTTGCCAAACTTCATCTCCAAAAAATAAATATCCAGGTAATTTATTAAGTCCTGCAAGGCAGCGAAGAATAGTTGTTTTTCCACATCCAGATGGACCAAAAAGAGCCGTAATACCTTCAATAGGCATAGTAAATTTAACATCTAAATTGAAGTTGTCTATGCTGCCGTTGAAGGATGCCTTTATGTTTTTAACTCCACTCATTTTCCAGTTTGCCGAAAATATCGTTCCATTTTCATCATGGAAAAGATAATAACGAAGGAAAAGAGAAGCATTCCAGCGGAAAGAATGTGTGCTGGAGCCCAATATAAGGTTTCTACATAATCGTAAATAGCGATTGAAAGTACTTTGGTTTCACCCATGATGTTGCCACCAATCATAAGTACGACACCAAATTCACCAATAGTATGTGTAAAGCCAAGGATCGTTCCAGTCAAAAAACCTGGCCTTGCTAGCGGAACTGCAACGGTCCAAAATGCATTCCAGGGCGATGCCCCAAGGGTTGCTGCTACTTCAAGCGGCCGAGAACCCATAGCATCAAAAGAGTTGCGGATTGGCTGGACCACAAAGGGTAGTGAATAGATCACCGACCCAACCACTAGTCCTTCAAAGGTGAAGGCAAGAGAGCGGCCACCAAAAATAGAAGCAATCCATCCACCTGGACCTTGTGGACCAAGTGCTATAAGTAAATAAAAACCAATAACTGTTGGTGGTAGTACAAGTGGAAGGGTAACAATGACAGCAATAATATCTTTCCATTTCGAGTTAGAACGTGAGAGCCACCACGCAATCGGGGTGCCAATGAGAAGTAGGATAATTGTAGTAATACCTGCTAATTCTAGTGTCAGGCGGATGGGTGACCATAAATCAGCATATTCAGGCATTATATTTTCTCATCGCTGCTGATGCCATAACCATATTGAGCTATTATATTCGTTGCTTCTGGCCCTTTTAGAAATTCAAGAAATTCGTATGCGGCTGGATTATTGATGCCCTGCTTTAATAGTACGGCATCCTGATAAATATTTGAGTAGAGCTCTTTTGGGACAACCCAATGTGAGCCTACCGATGATTTTATAGTTTGAGACAAAGCTATGAAACCAAGTTCTGCATTTTCTGTATGAACGAATTGATATGTCTGTGCAACATTGTTTCCATAAACAATTTTACTTTTTAGATATTTGTATAGTTTTAGATTTTTCATCACCTGAATAGCGGCAACGCCGTATGGTGCGGTAATAGGATTAGCGATTGCTATTTTAGTAAAATTTCCCTGCTCAAGGGTAATTTTGGGGTTGATCAGCGTTTGGTTGAGGCTGAATAAGACAATTTTCCCACTAGCGTAGGTGAAACGACTACCTTGAACTGCAAAATCCTCTTTGACTGTTTTCTTTGGCCGTTCCTGATCAGCAGCAAGAAATACTTCAAAGGGCGCATGCTGAGAAATTTGCGTATAAAGCTGTCCTGTCGAGCCAAAACTAAGGAGTGTAGTATGCTCAGTGTTTTTTTCGAATGCTTTACTAATTTCTTTTGCTGCTTCCATAAAGTTTGTGGCAACGGCAACACGTAACTCTTTTGCACTCAGAGTGGCCGTTATGTTGAGCCATACAAATATAAATATTAGCAATTTCATACATTTACCGATATGTTTTTATAAATATATCGGTAAATTAATAAGTCGTTTCTGTCAAGTTTATTTATCTAACGGGGGATGCTTTAAAAGAGAAAAAAAGGTATTCATTTCTTTCTTAATAGCGCCGTTAGATTTTACTTCTAAGGCTCTATATTGATCAATCACTTTAAGTCCTAGTGGTGTTAAAGTTGTGCCGCCCTTCTTGATCCCACCTTTCGATTTCTTAACTAGAGGTTCTGTAAAACACATATTCATGATTTCAACAAGGTCCCAGGCACGTTTGTAACTCATTGTCATTGCTCTCCCAGCAGCAGCTATAGAGCCTGTTTTCTGAATTGCTTCAAGCAGGTCTGCTTTTCCTGGACCCATAGCAATATGGTCTTCGTTAATAATCTGCAGTTTTATAGAATATTTTTCTGTTGAACTAGTCATTCATACCGCTATTCTAAATCATAATTATGCATTAATTTATGCGTCTTTTTACTTTTTGTCATTATTTAGCCAATTGGTCTAAATACCAAACAATATAACGTTCAATAAGTTTTTCTTTAATAGCTAGGGGGCCGGATTGATACTTTTTGCTATTGACCCCTTTTTGATTATCCACAATGATGCGCTCATCCGCGAGAGTTGTTGCATTCCAAAGCCAGGTTAGTTTATCAAGGTCGTAATCTTTACCTTCCTCAGCGTCATTACGCACAAGCCAATATATGTCACAGGCTGATTTTTCATGCTCTGTAGGGGTAAATACATAGACAATTATATGATCATTATAGCATAGATAATAGGTAAAAGAGCCGATATTTATATCGAGGGCGCCATGATCATAGCCTAATAAGTTTCCGAGAAGTGGTGCTAACGGTTTACCATCCTGGCTTCCCGTTTTGTATTTTTCAAAGAGTGCATATCGGCTGCATGCGTAATTTTCTTGCCCCTCTTGCTGCTTGTCAAACTGATAATCGTACTCATGGGTTCCCACACCCAATGCTTCCATACGTGAAAGCATTGGTTTTTGAAGTTCTTCGAATTTATCATCCTCAACTTTAAAAGTATGACTTAGTGAATATTCGGGGTGCGATGGGGCACAATGATAGCATTCCTGGTAATTTTCTAACGTGATCTTCCAGTTACCATCAATTGGGTAACGCTTATGAGTAGCTACTTTTAGGTTATTAAAATCATACATTTTGAGTGGCCCTGCGAGGTCACGTTTTACATTGTCTAATGATACAGGGTTATCTCCAAAATTTATAAAAACCATACCTTCGATAATGTCCATGGCGCATGGGTGAAGACCGTGATTGGATTTATCAAAACTATCTGGCATACCTCGCGCTGCAAAGAGACTTCCATCAATATCGTAAGTCCAGGCATGGTAGGGGCAAATAAAACGTTTTGAATTACCCGTTTTTTCTAAGCATACATGAGAGCCACGATGACGGCATACATTAAAAAAGGCTCTAATTTCCATGTCATTACCACGAATAATAATTATACTTTCTTCAAGTAGGTTAAATAAAAAATAATCACCAGCATTAGGTATTTGGGATACATGACCCGCAAAAATCCAATTATCAAAGATGATTTTTTCTTTTTCCTTCTCAAATATTTCAGGATCTTTGTAAAAGTCTCGATCCAGTGACCAACCTGATGTGCTGCCATCAATCCGTTTCTTCTGCGGCGTTAGTTTTTCCATTACTTTAAATCTTTCTTAAAATTCTATTTATATATTTTTTCAAAACATCAAGCACATGATTATCAATCGCTTGATGGGAAACTTAAGTTGGCACCAGCCATAATGCTAGTTGGCCAGCGTGAGGTCACAGTTTTAATTTTTGTCCAGAAACGAACTCCTTCGGGTCCATACATATGATGATCACCAAATATCGACCTTTTCCAACCACCAAAACTATGAAAAGCAAGCGGTACAGGAAGGGGTACATTAACGCCAACCATACCCACTTTTATTTTTCGAGTGAAATTACGAGCAATATCTCCGTCGCGGGTAAAAATACATGTGCCGTTTCCATACTCATGGTTCTGAACAAGTTTTACTGCTTCGTCGTAACTCTCTACGCGCACAACTACTAAGACTGGACCAAAAATTTCCTCTTTATATACAGACATATCTTTTGTCACATTATCCAAGATAGTTGGGCCACAAAAATATCCATTTTTATTACCCTTGGGGCCTTCAAATTCACGCCCATCAAGAACTACTTTTGCACCTTGTCCTTGACCCTCTGAAATAAGTCTCTTTACGCGATCACAATGCTCTTTAGTAATGAGGGGACCCATTTCATTGTCCGTTACCATGCCGCACCCGACTTTAATATTTATTGCTTGGTATTTGATTTTATTAATCATTTCATCTGCAATGTCGTTTCCAACAACCACTGCGACAGATAGGGCCATACAGCGTTCACCGGCTGATCCAAATGCTGCACCTATCATTGCATCAACAGCTTGATCAATATCGGCGTCTGGCATAATAATTGCATGATTTTTAGCACCACCAAGAGCTTGTACCCGCTTATTATTGGCAGTTCCCAGATGGTAAATATATTCAGCTACCGGTGTTGAGCCTACGAAGCTTACTGCTTCTATACCTTCATGCTCGAGTATACAATCAACAGCAACTTTATCACCATGGACTACATTAAAAACACCGTCTGGAAGACCGGCTTCAGAAAATAAGCGTGCCATCACATTAGCACATGATGGGTCACGTTCTGAAGGTTTTAAAATAAATGTATTACCACAGGCGATTGCTAGTGGAATGGTCCATAGAGGCACCATAGCTGGAAAATTAAAGGGTGTAATTGAGCAAACAACCCCGAGTGCCTGCCGGGTGCTATAAACATCTATACCGTCGCCTACTTGCTGTGAATAATCACCTTTTAACATTTCAGGGATGCCGCAGGCATTTTCAACAATTTCAATACCGCGTGTAATTTCACCCATGGCGTCATCCCAAACTTTACCATGCTCTTTTACTACATGCCTGCAAAGTTCGTCACGATTTTTTTCAAGTAACTCTCGAAATTTGAACATTATTGAAACACGCTTCATAAGTCCGACGTCGGACCATGTTTCGAAGGCTTCACTAGCAACAGTAACAGCAAGATTAATATCTATCTTGCAAGCAAGTCCAACTTCACCTTGTACGGTGCCGTTTGATGGATCATAAATTGGAGCAGTACGACCACTCGTTGCCGCTACAGTTTGACCGCCAATATAATGATCTATCTTATACATATTTTATTCTCTTTAAAATTAAGGAAGTTATTTAATTTTTTTTAATGCCTGTTCAAGGATATCAAAAATTGGATCCAATTCTTTTTTTGAACTCGTCAAGATAGGTGCAATGACTATTGTATCACCATTAGCTCGAATTCCAATGCCAAGTTCATATGCTTTGAGAAACAAATCATAAGCTCGGGCACCAACCTTATTATCACGGCAGGCAATGGTCAAACCACCTGCCAGGCCAATATTTCTAATGTCGGTTATGTGTGGGCTATCCATTAAATTGTGCATACCATCTTCAAAATACTTAACATTGTTTTTTACCCGATCATAAATACTCTCTTCTTTGTAGATTTTTTGAGAAGCGAGCCCAGAGGCAACGGCTAGCGGGTGGGCTGAATAAGTATAGCCGTGAAACAATTCTACTCCTTCTTTTGTTCCATCAATGAAGCAATCATATATTTGCTTTGATACAACCACAGCGCCCATAGGTACTGCTCCATTATTCAAGCCTTTTGCAATAGTACACATATCGGGTATAACATCAAAATATGTGGCAGCGTTAGCGGTGCCCAGCCGACCAAACGCGGTAATTACTTCATCAAATATAAGAAGAATTCCGTGTTTTTTTGTAATTTGACGAAGCTTTTTAAGATAACCTTTGGGAGGAACAAACATACCCGCAGAGCCAATCACTGGTTCAACGATAACACCGGCGATTGTTTTAGCACCGTGAGTTTTAATTATTTGCTCAAGTTCATTGAGATAATGCATTGGGTTTTCTTCGGGTTCGCCTCGAGTAAAGGCATTTTCGTTTTCATTATATGGGAACGGTAAATGATCTACATCACTGAGGAGATTTCCAAAATATTTACGGTTATTTGACATTCCACCGACAGAAACACCGCCAAAACCAACGCCATGATAGCCCTTAACTCGACCGATCAGACGTGTCCTCGACTTTTCGCCATTCACCTGATGATATGCGAGGGCTATTTTAAGTGCCGTATCAACTGCCTCTGAGCCGGAGTTTGTAAAAAAAACGTGTCCTAATGACTTAGGAAATTGATCAACTAGAATATCGGCTAACTGGAAAGCGTCTTCATGACCAAAATTAAATGCAGTTGAGTAATCAAGTTTAGCCGCTTGTTTTTGAATGGCTTCAGTAATTTTTGGGTGACAATGGCCAAGGTTTGAACACCATAAACCTGAAATGGCATCCAAAACCTGGCGTCCGTCTGTGGTTTGATAATAAAGTCCTTTTGCGCTCTTATAAAGGCGGGGTTTTTCTTTGAACGCTCGATTTGGCGTAAATGGCATCCAGTAGGCGTTCAGGTGTTTATTTTTATTTATTTTATAGCTCATGGCACCCTCTTCCCTATTTATTAGATTAATAAGTTTGGAAGATATCCTAAAAAAAATAATTAATTCAAGTGTTTTTTACTATATTTATATTTCATTATTGAGTTTTGATTAGTAGTTGATACATTATTGACAGAATTACTAAGGAATTTAAAATATATTTATTTAGTGAGTATGAAATGAAGCTTACAAAGTTAAATCGGACTGTTCATAACTGGATCTCCATTTTTATTGCTATACCTCTTTTACTGATAGTCGTTTCTGGTTTTTTTCTTCAGTTAAAGAAAGACTTTAGCTGGATACAACCGCCGAGTATTAGCGGACAAAGTGAGGCTACACCCATAATTTCACATGATGCATTACTAGCAACTGCAACGAGTATTCCCCAAACTGAGGGGTTGAAATGGGCAGAATTTGATCGCATTGATTATAAGGTTGATCGCGGAATGGTTAAGTTCATGACGTTAGAGGGTTGGGAAGTACAGGTAGATACTACCAATGGATCTATATTATCTGTTGCAGAGCGAAGATCTGATTTTTTTGAAAAAATTCATGACGGTTCTTATTTTGGTAATGGTGTAAAATATTTTATAATTCTCCCAACAGCAGTTTTACTGTTTTTATTATGGATCACTGGACTTTACATGTTCATCTATCCTTATGTTAAACGTGTTTTTAACAAAAAAAATAAACGTCAGAAAGTATAGGAATTTTAATTTATGGCGATTGATTTTCACGCTCATTTTATAGCACCAAAAGTTATGAAAATGCTTGAGGAAAGAAAATATAATCCTCGTATCACCCACGGAGGGAATGGGTCTCTTTACCATATGCCTGTGAGCACCCTTCCATATTCAAGCGCCTACTATGATATAGAAGAACGTATTGAATATTTAAATTATATTGGCATGGAAAAGCAGGTGTTGTCGCTTCCCGGACTATTGGGAATTGATTATTTACCCATTGAGCAGTCGCTACCATTGATCAAGGTTAGCAATAATAATCTTGCAAGCCATGCTAACAAATATAAAGAAAGAATAATTGCTCTTGCCTCATTACCTCTTGCTGACGTGCCGGCCATGGTTGCTGAGCTAAAGCGTTGCGTAGAGGAGTTCGGGCTTTTAGGAGCTATATTACCTAATAATTCTTTTTTATCTCTAGATTACGCCCATACGTTAAAACCTTTATTTGAGTATGCTAATGAAAAAAAACTACATTTTTTTATACACCCTGGCTGGCGTGCGGATGAATACCCAGTTAATGATACGCGCCCTAATGATCCAGACGAGATTTTAATTGCTCGCGGAGCGCTTGGGGTCCAACATTCTGTATCACTTGCTATGACTACACTTCTTTATACAAGTTTCCTAAATGAATTTTCAGACATGACGATACATGTGGCCAATCTAGGGGGTACATTTCCAATGGTGGTTGAGCGTATGCACCATACTGTTGATGCTCGCTTTCCAAACGCTAAAATGCCATCAAGTCGACGTAAAAACTTATATGTTGATACGTCTTCTTTAGGACCGCGGGCAATTGAGCTTGCAGTTGAAATATATGGTATTGACAATATAGTTGTCGGAACTGATACTCCGATATTTTCTGGGCAGGTTGGCCTTGATGCTATCAGAAGTACAAGGCTTTCTAGTGATGATAAGGAAAAGATATTAAGAGTAAATGCCTCAAAAATTCTTGCCCGGTAACAAAAAATTATTAGTTTTAGGTATCTGAAATATAATTTTTTGCAAATATAAAAGCCTGAAATTCACTTAGTATTTATTTCATTCTATTACTGATGAGGTCCTCAACAACACTGGGGTCTGAAAGTGTAGACGTATCTCCTAGGTTTGAAAAATCATCCTCAGCAATTTTTCTTAAAATACGTCGCATTATTTTACCTGATCGTGTTTTTGGCAAGCCTGGTGAAAATTGAATATGATCTGGGGTTGCTATTGGGCCAATTTCCTTGCGAACCCAACTAACTAATTTTTTGCGAAGCTCTTCGCTGGGGTTGTTGTTAGCCATAAGTGTGACATAAGCGTATATACCCTGTCCCTTTATTGCATGAGGAAAACCAACGACGGCGGCCTCTGCAACGTCTTCGTGGGAGACGAGAGCACTTTCAACTTCAGCAGTGCCCATGCGATGGCCAGATACATTAATAACATCATCGACCCTACCAGTGATCCAATAATATCCATCTTCATCACGACGGCAACCATCTCCAGCAAAGTATTTGCCATCGTATGTTGAAAAGTAAGTTTGAATAAAACGGTCATGATCCCCGTAAACCGTTCTCATTTGCCCAGGCCAGCTATCGGCTATACAGAGGTTTCCGGATGTCGCCCCTTCAAGCACATTGCCATCACCATCAATAAGTTCTGGTATAATTCCAAAAAAAGGACGAGTGGCTGAACCGGGTTTTAAATCTGTCGCTCCAGGGAGTGGTGTAATCATGATGCCACCTGTCTCAGTTTGCCACCATGTGTCAACAATTGGACAACGACTATCGCCTACAACCTCATAATACCAATTCCAAGCTTCAGGATTAATTGGCTCACCAACACTGCCAAGTATTCTAAGTGAACTTCGGTCACATTTTTGAACAAATCCATTACCAGCACTCATTAGTGCTCGAACAGCTGTCGGCGCAGTGTAGAAAATATTAACTTTATGTTTATCACATATCTGCCAAAATCTGGAGGCATCGGGATAATTAGGGACACCCTCAAAAATAAGAGTTGTAGCGCCGTTGGCAAGCGGTCCATATACAATATAGCTGTGACCAGTTACCCAACCTACATCCGCTGTGCACCAGTAAATATCTCCGTCATGATAATCAAATACGTATTGGTGGGTAAGGCTTGCATAAACCATGTATCCACCCGTTGTGTGCATAACCCCCTTAGGTTGCCCAGTTGAGCCGGATGTATAAAGGATAAACATTGGGTCTTCCGCGTTCATTTCCTCTGGAGGCGATACGGCGGATACATTTCTAGCGGCTTCTCTGTACCAAACGTCACGCCCATCCTTGAAACCTACTTCACCACCAGTAGCCTTTACAACAATAACAGTTGAGACTTTAGCTTCGGGGTTTTGTAAGGCCTTATCAACGTTATTTTTAAGCGGTATTCTTTTACCGCCACGCATTCCTTCATCCGCAGTGATAATAATATGGCTATCACAATCAATGAGCCTGCCAGCGAGAGCGTCTGGTGAAAAACCACCAAAAACAATTGAATGAATAGCACCAATACGAACGCAAGCAAGCATTGCATAAACGGCTTCCGGTATCATCGGCATATAAAGAGTAATTCGGTCTCCTTTTTTGGCACCCCTTGATTTAAGCACATTAGCAAACCGGCATACTTCTTCGTAAAGCTCTCGGTATGTTATATGGCGAGATACGCTTGGGTCATCGCCTTCAAAAATAATAGCAGTTTGATGGCCCCGGCTTTCTAAATGTCGATCAACACAATTTACACATGCATTCAACGTTCCATCTTCGTACCACTTGATATGAAGGTCGTCCTTGGCATAGGAAACATTTTTTACAGTTTCATATGGTTTTATCCAATCAATACGCTTACCCATATCGCCCCAAAAGCCTTCAGGGTCCGAAACAGAATAATCATACATCTCTTGGTATTTCTGCTTGTTGATTAATGCGTGATTTTCGGTTTCCGAATTTACGGGATAGATTTTATTTTCTGTCATTTAGTCCTCGATCAGATATTTATCTTTTGAGATTAAATTGTCATGAGCAAAAAGTCTATTTTTTTGATAAAGCGCGAATAACAAATCGACCTGGATGAAGCGAGTGACAAATTTTTTCTTCTAGTGGACTTTTTTCCCCGCAGATAAGTGATGTGAGGTGTTTGGCCAAAATAGGAGCAGAAAGAAATCCCCTAGCACCAAGACCCACGCTTATAAAAAGGTTGGAATGGTAAGATGGCACAGGAAATTTTTTGTGATGCGGGCCATGGTTTAGGCTCCTATATTCTTCTTCGTACTTTGGAAAATCAGGAACTGGGCCAGATATAGGAAGGTGATCATTTGTCATCGCACGGATACCACGCCTTCCGCCAATTACACTTTGATCATTAAATTTATAAGGAGACTTTGAAAGATTTAAAAGGTGAGCTTCTTCCGTGATTTCTAGTGCAATATTTTTTTCAAAAGTGGCGCCGCAGATATTGACATCTCCAATCTCTGTAGAAATAATAGGCGTAACGTAACCTTCAGAGCACAAGATATTTTTTTCTTTATACTGCGGGGAAAGTAGTGAAATTTGACCCGCAATACTATCAAATTCTATTTGTTTGGTTTGATTAAACTGCCTTGAAAGATAAGAATTCGCAATGACGATTGCGTCTACCTTTAAAACTTCATCATTATTCTTGTCGTATAAAGCCCATTTTTTATTGGGAAGTTGATCAATTTCTTTTATTGAGATATCGTTTATAATGTCAGTGCTATCACTAAACATACTCTGCATCTTAAATGGTTTTACGTAGCCACTTGGTGAACAAACCAAACCTTCGGATGTGAGAGTTAAAAAATTATTATCGTAATTTTGCGATAACCTTTCGAAGCGTTCCATTTTATTTTTTGAGTTGTTAAGTTTAAAAAGATCACAATCATGAAAGATTTCACCATTTAATTCTTTATAAAATTTAAGGGCGTAACCATAAGCTCTCAAATAAAATGATTTTTCAATTGATTCTCCTAAACTCAAGTATGGATCAAGAATAGCTGCAGGGTTTCCTGACGCGCCAGAGAGAATGTGTGGTTCTTTTTCAATAAGCGTTGTCTTGTAACCAGCATTCCTTAGATGATGTAAGAGTGTGACCCCGCCGATACCACCACCAATAATCGCTATATGTGCGCCGCATTTAAGTTTGAGTGGCTTATTGAACCAAGGTTTTTTCATTTTATAACTATTTTAAAATTAGGATTTAAATTTAACTAAAATCTACTATACCCTTGTAATTGTATTAGGCATTATTTTTTCTTTTATATTTAGTAACTATACAGTTAAAAAATTATGGATTATTACCTAATTTAAATGCGATATTTTTTTAATCTTTGCTTGTTGGTCTTTTACTTGTTAAATCAGGATTAGTTAACTGAATTTGCATAATAATAAAGGGTGAAATTATTTTAGCTCAGACCGAGAATATATTAGATGTTAGTGGTCATAAATGCCCAATACCTGTGCTGCGTCTTCGACGGTTTTTAGAAAAATTAACCATTGGAGAAACAGTGACCCTTCTGGCGACAGATACTATGACACTAATTGATGTACCAAACTTTTGTCGCGAGGCGGGGCATAGCGTTGAAAGTATCCTAGAAAAAGACGAAAATATTTTCTACTTAATAAAAAAACTGATATAATTGTTAATTTAAACAGTGAAACTAAATGATGAATATTAATGAAATTAAAGAAACATTCGAACTGATGGACGAATGGGAAGATCGATACCGATATATTATTGACCTTGGTCGAAATTTACCCGATTTTGATAAGAAAGACCAAACAGAAGCAAACCGAGTTCACGGTTGCACAAGTCAAGTTTGGTTAATATACGAAAAAAACGGTGAAACAGTTTTATTTAAAGGTAATAGCGATGCGCATATTGTACGAGGACTTGTTTATATAATTATAACAATATTTTCGCGTCAAACTCCCCAGCAAATTTTAGATACGGACGCCGCAGTAATTTTAACGGAGTTAGGGCTTTCACAACATTTGTCACCTATGCGGACCAACGGTCTGTTTTCTATGGTTGAGCGCATTAAGGAGATAGGGCGAAGCTTTTGTTAGGGGGCGTATTTCAGTTTGCCCCACTTGTTTTAATTATGCTTGCCTCGGGTATTCTTAGCGGTCTTATGGCTGGATTACTTGGGATAGGTGGTGGAATTGTTATTGTCCCTATACTTGAGTTTTCACTTGCTTTTTTTGGTGTTGATGATGGCGTGCGTATGCATATTGCCATAGCAACTTCATTAGCAATCATAATAGTGACTTCCTTTTCATCCGCTCGGGCGCATCACAAACACGACAATGTTGATCGTACCCTTATAAAAAGGTGGATGGTATCAATGCTTCTTGCGGCTTCCGTAGGTAGCTGGGCAGCATCCAAATTAAACGGTAAATCTTTAGTCGTTTTATTTGCTTTACTTGCTTTCTTTGTCGCAATCAAGATGCTAGTTCGCGGCGGAACTAAAAAAGTACAGAAAAACTTTCCAGATCATGCTGCCGTTCAGCTCATGCCAATGTCTATTGGTTTTTTATCAAGTATGGTAGGTATTGGTGGCGGCGTTATGGGTGTAAGCTTTATGACGATTTTTGGAATGTCGATCCATCGTGCAGTGGGGACAGCGTCTTTTTTTGGGGTTCTTATTAGCGTCCCTGGAACTATTAGCTATATGATCACTGGCAGTGGTCAGGTTGGTTTGCCCCCTGGAAATATTGGTTATGTTAGCCTTATTGGGCTTGCAATTATTGGTCCAGTCTCATACTTCGCAGCGCCCTTTGGTGCAAAAATAGCTCATAAACTTAATCGCCGTCAGCTTAATCTCGCCTTTGGATTATTTTTACTTATTGTTTCGAGCCAGATGCTTTATCGTTACCTGTTCTAAGGAAATAGCCTTTTACCTATTTTAATTTAAAGGTGTTATAAAAAATACATAATGGATGTTTACTCATGCATAAAGAATTACTTTACCGCGATGCTGAAGCGCAAATTTATGCAGTCACGAAGAATGAACATAATGTGATTGCAAATATGGCCTCTTTGAGCTGTATTTTTAATCAGACATTTGAGAATTTTTTCTGGGTTGGTTTTTATGTTGTTGATCTGTACGAAGAACAAGAATTAGTTGTAGGTCCTTACCAGGGCAATCTTGGGTGCCTCCGCATTACATATGACCGCGGTGTATGTGGTGCCGCTGCATTGACCAGTAAGACACAGATTGTCGATAACGTTCATGATTTTCCAAATCATATTGCATGTGACAGCCAAACCTGTTCTGAAATAGTAGTTCCAGTTTATGATAAAGATGGTGCTTTAATTGCTGTTTTTGATGTTGATAGTAAAATTATTTCTAACTTTGACAAGGTAGACCAATTTTGGTTAGAAAAAATATTGAAAAGTGTTTTTGCCAAATAAAATTAATATAAAATTGGTGTCATTTAAAATTATAAATAAAAAAACACTTTTTATCTTGTTTTATTACGATATTATTAATTTTACACCTAAGTAATAGATTTTGGAGAAGGGATGAAAGAGCATACTGATAATGCGGGTATTATAACCCATCCACCTGTTTTCTATATTTTAGCAATTATACTTGGCTTGGTCTTTGATAAGATATATCCGCTTTCGTTCATTTTTAGAGAAGCGAGTTTAGTTTTAGGTATCATTACTATTACTTTGGGAGTGTTAGTGATTGCTCTTGGGGGAAAAATTTTCTTAAATCACCGACAAAATCCAAGTGTCCATGCTTCTTCTTCACAAATTTTTCAGTCAGGAATTTTTGGCTACTCTAGAAATCCAATTTATTTAGGTATGTTACTTTTGGTTCTTGGGGTAGCTCTCCAATTTGATATATTATGGATAGCTATTTTTATGGTCCCGCTTATTCTTGTTATGAATAGATTAGTTATTGAGAAAGAGGAGATTTATCTTGCTCGCAAGTTTGGTGAAAAATATTTCGAATACAAAAAGTGTGTTAGACGCTGGATATAAAATTATAAATTTTTAATTGCTATTAACTCATAATGTTGACAGCGTCTACATTATGAGTTAATAGTTTCTTAGCATAAACGATTTAGAATTTCATTTATAAGTAAAAAATATTAAAGGATAAGATATAATGTATACAATATTCAAGTCTGGACTAGTAGTGTTATCGCTTAGTTTAATTATCGGCTGCGAGGCCCCCTTACAAAACCTTGAAACTATTGTCGATGCAGCAGTAAATGACCCAGCAAGAGCCCAAGCAAATTCGGTACGTGATTCCCTAAGAATGCCAGGTGATGTAATCAAATTCATGGGTGTTAAGCCAGGGGATACAGTACTCGATATGGTCTCTAACGGAGGTTATTATGCTGAAATTCTTGCGGGAGTAGTTGGTGATGGTGGCCGTGTCATTGCTCATATGTTCTCAAACTCTGGTATGGATCCGAATAATGCATATGCTGAATATATACGTAATAAGGATCACATGAGTAATGTAATACCCATTTATGCAGACTTTAAGAATTTGGTAGTTGAAGAAAATTCATTAGATGCTGTTTTCTTAATTCAAAATTTTCATGACTTTTATTTCGATCGATTTGATGTGGATGTTGAAAAAATATTGGCAATGTATAGTAGCGCTATAAAATCAGGTGGAATTATGGCAATTATTGACCATGATGCCGGTGAAGGTGCTCCGAGTTCTTCTGGAACAACTGTCCATAGAATTGACCCAATGATTGTTAAAAGGGATATGGAAAAAGCAGGTTTTGAATTTGTTGGGGCCCTTGATATACTTAAAAATGATGTAGATGATCCATCTAAGAGTGTTTTCGATGAATCTGTAAGAGGTAAAACCAGTCGTTTTATTCTAAAATTTAGAAATCCATAAAGAATTTCACTCAAACTGATTTTAAAAATCCTCTGTCGATCCGATGGGGGATTTTTTTATCGTTGCTAATTCTTTGTGCTTTGCGTTATACAGTCTCGATTTTACTTAAAAAAATGTGAGACTGAAATGGCATCTTATCAATATAGCTTTGTAATGAAGGACCTTGGGAAAACTTATCCGGGGTGTAAGCCAACTTTTAGTGATATTACGCTTTCGTTTTTACCGGATGCAAAGATTGCTGTTATTGGCGTTAATGGTGCCGGTAAATCCACATTGATGAAAATTATAGCAGGTACCGATAAAGATTACGTTGGTGAAGCTTGGGCTGCAGAAGGTGTCCGGGTTGGTTACCTAGAGCAGGAACCTCATCTTGATGTTAATAAATCTGTTTTTGAAAATGTTATGGAGGGCATGGGTGAAATCAAGGCCGTAGTGGATGAGTTTAATGAGATAAGTGCTAAATTTGCTGAACCCATGACTGATGATGAAATGAATGAGCTTATTGCTCGGCAAGGCGAACTTCAGGATCAAATTGATGCTGGTGATGCATGGGATTTGGATAGTAGGGTTGAGCTTGCTATGGAAGCACTGAGGTGTCCACCAAAAGATGCCGATGTTAACGTTCTTTCAGGTGGAGAGCGTCGTCGAGTTGCACTCTGCAGATTATTACTAGAAAAACCTGAAATTCTTCTTCTCGATGAACCAACTAACCATCTTGACGCAGAGTCTGTAGCTTGGCTTGAAAATCACCTTAAGGAATATGCTGGTACAGTTATTCTTGTGACCCATGATCGCTATTTTCTCGACAATGTTGTAAACTGGGTGCTTGAAATTGATCATGGCCATGCGATACCTTACGAGGGTCATTATTCATCCTGGCTTGAGCAAAAAGAAAAACGACTTATCCAAGAAGAACGAATGGAAGCCGGCCGCAAGCGTACTATGAAACGTGAGCTTAAATGGATTCAACAATCACCAAAAGCTCGTCAGGCTAAAAGTAAAGCACGTATCAACGCTTATGATGACTTACTTGCTGCGGCCCAAGATGGTCGAAATGGTGAGGCGCAAATTCAAATTCCTGTTGGTCCGCGTCTTGGTGGTGTGGTTATCGAAGCTGATAAATTATCAAAGGGCTTTGATGAGCGGTTGTTGATTGATGAGTTGGAATTTAGATTACCACCAGGTGGTATTGTCGGTATCATTGGTCCTAATGGTGCGGGTAAATCTACTCTATTTAAAATGATTACAGACGATGAGAAGCCTGATACGGGAAGCATCAAGATAGGTGAAACTGTTATACTTGGTCATGTCGATCAAAGCCGAGATGGGTTGGACGACAAAAAAACAGTGTGGGAGGAAATTTCAGAAGGACTTGATGTTTTTGATTTTAATGGTCGTAGTGTTCCAACTCGTGCCTACGTTGGCAACTTTAACTTTAAAGGTACAGACCAACAAAAAAAACTTGGTCAGCTATCTGGTGGCGAGCGTAATCGCGTTCACTTAGCTAAAATGTTAAGAACACCAGCGAACGTACTTCTTCTGGATGAACCAACAAATGACCTTGATGTAGAAACTTTAAGTGCGCTTGAGGCAGCATTAGAAGATTTTGCTGGTTGTGCCGTTATTATCTCTCATGATAGGTGGTTCTTAAATCGGATAGCCACGCATATCCTTGCCTTTGAGGGAAATTCTCATGTGGAATGGTTTGAAGGAAACTATGAGGATTATGAAGCTGATCGTCGTAGAAGGTTAGGCAAAGCGGCGGACCGTCCTCATAAAATGCAATATAAGAAACTCACGCGCTGATCGTTTTTTAACAAAAGCATTTATTGCGATTATGCTTATCCACTATTCTATTTTTGACTTTACAACGCCAATGTTTTGTTTCAAGACACTAGTAATTCCATTATCATCGGGAGCATTGATTAAGGCCATCGTAAAATCATCAAGAGATCTTTTGAAATTCTGAGCCATATAATGAAGGGTTGCGGGAGTTTTTAAGCTTTCCCAGTGATTGGGCGTGAGTTCTATAGATATATTACAGGCCTTCATAGCGTCATCATTTTTGCCCAAGCCAGTTAAACCTAGGCAAACGCAATTATGAGCTTCATAATAAAATTCAGAATAAGAATGTCCTGCCCGGCTTCGTCTTGATTCTGCTTTAATAAGTCTGTTGGCAAGGTTGACTACTTTGTTAAACTTTTGTTCATTAATTAGTTTTCGAATTTTGCGAATAGACCTAATATCGCTTTCACTCATAGTTTCTGTGATAATATTAGACCGCCCTGTTGAAGTCGACGTTTGTGCTTCAGTTAAAATTGGGATTGCGAATGTAATAACTAATACAAAAAACCCTAAGACAGTTTTTATATTTAAATGATTTTGCATAATTTTTTACTTATTTGGAAACAAGAATTTATAATTTATTTAAACTTGAATATAGCCTTAGTAATCAATTTAGTATTTCCTAATAGTCTGAGGTGCATAGTTATCTATCATAGTTATATAAATTAAAATAATTCAAGTTTAATAAATATTCAAAATTCAAAATCTTCGAATTCTTCGTCAAACAAATCATCTTCCTCACTAGTATCGAGGTTGCCATTATTTATATCATACGTTCGTAATTGCCGGTAGCTACTACGCATGGTGGCATAAAAATCTGTCGATGATTTACTTAAATCATCTAATGTTTCAAGGTTTTCCTCACGGTAGATAAGCCCTTTTAGGCCCAGCCTGCCGTAGCGAACGTAGGGCCATTTTTTATGAGAAAGCCACATGCTTGTAGGATCATAAAAGAAATCAACAGTAAATCCGGATAAATCCCGAGCATTGGAAGGGCCGAGGAAAGGCAGCATGATAAAAGGCCCTTCTGGAAGACCCCAAACAGCAAAGGTCTCACCAAAATCTTCGTTATGACCTTTAATACCCCAACTTGAGGCGGTATCAAAAGTACCCAGTATTCCAAACGAACTATTAATTAGAAAACGTAAAAAGGATGTCCCAGCTCTTTTTGGTTCAATTTGAAGAATGTCATTTACAAAAGTGACAGGTTCACGCCAATTTCCAACAAAATTCGATATGCCATCACGAATATCAGGTGGTCCCCACATGCGATAAAGTCTCGCTGCAGGTTCAAGAGCTACTTCATCAAATATAGTGTTTAATAAAAAAATTTGACGATTCATAGGCTCAAGTGGATCATTAGCCTCGTTGTAGATAAGGCGAGCTTCATAGTCAGTCTCCGGCGGTCGCTTGGCACAGGATATTGTGAGAAGAAGCACAAAAGAAATAATAACTGCTCTTACATTGAAAAATTTTATCTTTTTAAAAGTGAATTGAGAGGTAAACATTTTTTTCTACGAGGATTAATTTTTATTATTTTTAATTTTTGCATATTTTGGTAATTTATAAATGCTAGATTAGATTTGTTTGAAGCATATTCATAGCATTATATTTTTTCTAAAGAGGGATTTTTTTTCAATTAAAATATCTTAGTTATTTTGAGGAAAATTTGGAATCAATAATTATCCCTATGAAAGTAATTATTTAATTGTTAGTAACTTTAGCTTCAGAAAGTCGAATATTGTGTTCAAGTATCGATGTTATATCAGCAAACTTGGGAGCGTTATCGAGCGCTAAACGATAATCTGATATGGCATCCTTAAATTTCTCTGTTTGATATTTTAAGGAACCACGACTGTTAAAGGCAAACCAACGATTTGGTGAATCTTTGATAGCTGTATTACACGCTATTAACGCTCGCTCATAGTTTTTTTGAGCTGTAAGACTTATGCATAAAGCGTTGTATGCATCATAACTATACTTTGTTGTTTTTCCGGACCGAGAATTGTTTTCTATGCTCTTAATATTTTTTTCAGCTAACCGAACTGCATTTGTTATATCGCCACGGTTCAAATTTTTTCTGATGCTAACTAGCACATCATTAGTTCCAAGGTGGATATTATCTCCAGGAATTGCCCCAGTCCACGGCTCTGGTGCTGTCTGTGTGTTAGCTACTGTTGACATAAATATAATACTAATCAATGTTACTATGGGAGTTAATTTAAATATTATTAAGATATAATTAAGGTTGCTCATGATCTTTCCTTTAATACTCAGGTTGTCGAAATAGATATTTACTTTAAAAGTATAAAATATTAAATCATTTATAGCCTTAAAATAGTTAATTAACAATAGATGGATAGGAGTTATTGTTATTATTGTTTACAATATATAAATATATCTTTATATATAGTTACATGTTAATTTGAGGTACTTAAATGAAGCTTGCTCTAAATAGTTTGTTAAATGTTCTGAAGGCTGCAGGTGAGGAAACTCGAATACGTATTCTGGCCCTTTTTAAGGGTGGTGAGCTTACGGTAACGGAGCTTGTCACTATAATGAGACAGAGCCAACCAAGGATTTCAAGGCATCTAAGGTTACTTTGTGAGGCTGGCCTTCTTGAGCGTCACCGCGAAGGAACATGGATATTTTATCGTCTTGCCGACCTTGGAGAACAGGCCGACTTAGTTAAGTCTATTATGAATTATATTCCTTATCAGGATCAGATACTTCAACATGATCAGAAAAGACTTGAGGAAGTAAAAAAAACAAGAGACTTAAAAGCAGCAAGCTATTTTCAAGAAAATGCCGCTAACTGGGATAAAATAAGATCACTCTATGTACCCGAGCGTCAGGTAGAGGACTACCTTCTTGAAATAACTAATAATCTTGAAATAGAAACTTTACTTGATGTTGGTACAGGTACAGGGCGAATGCTCAAACTGTTCTCACCTCATACAAAACAGGGTATAGGAATAGATCTAAGCCATGAAATGCTTGGTGTTGCAAGATCTCATCTCGAAAATAATGCCATAACTAATATGCAGATACGGCATGGTGATATGTATGATCTGGCCTTAATGGATGGCAGTATGGATTTAGTTCTTTTTCACCAAGTACTGCATTTTGCAGATGATCCTCTAGCGGCGATTAGAGAAACAGCACGAATATTGCGACCTGATGGGATTGTAATCGTCATTGACTTTCTGCCACATAAAAATGAAAAATTACGCGAGGAGCACGCTCATAGAAGACTTGGGTTTTCAGAGGAAGAAATTAATGAGTGGTGTCGAATTACTGACCTTAAGATTACAACAACTAAAGTGATGCGGGGAAAAGAACTGGATCTCTTTATTTGGGTAGCAACGAAGAAATAAAAGAAAAATATAATGTATACAGACGAAAATAAAGATTATTTAAGACCTAGTCTTTTTGCGGAGCATGCAAAAGATATTGATGTGTCATTTGAGTTTTTTCCGCCCAAAACGGCAAAAATGGAAGAGATACTTTGGCAAACCATTGGCAAACTTGAAAGGCTTAATCCATCGATGGTCTCGGTTACTTACGGTGCTGGCGGGGGTACCAGAGAGCGCACCCATGCGACCGTTACACGTATTTTAAAAGAAACGAACCTGACACCTGCAGCACATTTGACTTGTGTTGGAGCAACTAAAAATGAGGTGGATGAGGTTGCGCATGATTATTGGAGGGCTGGAGTGCGTCATATTGTAGCTCTTCGTGGAGATATGCCAACTATAGGTCAAAAATATAAACCAAAAGCTGAAGGTTATGAAAATGCAGCAGAGTTAGTTGCTGGTTTAAAAAAAATTGGTGATTTTGATATTTCTGTGGCGGCTTACCCCGAAATGCATCCTGATAGTAATAATTTAAGTGATGACATAGATAACTTAAAACGCAAAATTGATGCGGGAGCGAACCGTGCCATCACCCAATATTTTTTTGATGTTGATGTATACTTTCGCTTTATGGATAAAGTTCTCGCAGCAGGTATTAATGTTCCGATTATACCCGGAATTATGCCTGTTACTAACTTTAAGATGGCAAAAATTTTTTCTGAACGTTGTGGAACCTCGATACCAGAATGGTTGGAGCGCATTTTTCAAGGTTTGGAAGATACACCTGACATTAAAAAACATATTGGGTCTATGGTGGCTGCAGAGCAGTGCTTGAGACTTTATCGTGGTGGTGTCAAAAACTATCATTTCTATACGCTCAACCGTGCGGAACTCACCTCTACAATTTGCCATATTCTTGGAATAAGAGAAGCATCATGACAAGTCGATTAAAACAGCTTCAGGATGCTTTGTCTGAAAGAATACTGGTTATAGATGGTGCCATGGGCACTATGATACAGGCCTATAAGTTTGAAGAAGAAGATTTTCGCGGAGAAGTATTTAAAGATAAAAATAACGACATTAAAGGTAATAACGATATTCTTGCTATAACAAAACCTAGTGTTATCAGCGATATCCATAGAGAATTTTTAGAGGCCGGCGCTGATATTATTGAAACAAATAGTTTTAATGCAACAAGTATCTCCCAGGCGGATTATCAAATGGAAGATATAGTTTATGAACTCAACGTTGCCTGTGCAAAGGTTGCCCGTAAAGTGTCTGATGAATTCACTGCTCTCACCCCTAATAAACCCCGTTTTGTAGCGGGTGTTCTAGGTCCAACCTCACGCACAGCATCACTCTCACCTGATGTCAACGATCCTGCGTTTCGAAATGTGAATTTTGATGAACTTGTTGGTACCTATAAAGAAGCAACAAATGGTCTTATCGATGGAGGTGCTGATATTATTCTCATTGAAACTATATTTGATACTCTCAATGCTAAGGCGGCAATATTTGCCGTGCAAACAATTTTCGATGAAATGGATATTGAACTGCCAGTAATGATTTCTGGTACTATTACAGATGCCTCTGGGCGGACTCTGTCCGGTCAGACTGCCGAAGCATTTTGGCACAGTATTCGGCATGCAAATCCTATTAGTATAGGATTTAACTGTGCTCTTGGTGCCAAAGATCTCCGTCAACATGTTGCGGCCCTCTCTAAGGTTGCTGATACGGCGGTTTCTGCTCACCCCAATGCTGGTCTTCCCAATGAAATGGGTGAATATGATGAAAGTCCAGAAGAAATGGCTGCTCAAATAAAAGAATGGGCTGAGAGTGGATTTTTAAATATTGTTGGTGGGTGTTGCGGTACCAGACCTGATCATATTCGAGCCATTTCCATGGCTGTAGAGAATTGCGCACCACGTAAAGTTCCAGTAATTGAGCCTCACATGCGCCTTAGTGGGCTAGAACCTTTTAAGGTGATTTGATATGAAAAAGAAGCAAGGTATTTTTATTAATGTTGGTGAGCGGACTAACGTTACAGGGTCAGCGAAATTTAAGAAGCTTATTTTAAACGGTAACTTTGATGAAGCGCTTGTCGTCGCATTACAACAAGTTGAGGCTGGAGCACAGATCATTGATATTAATATGGATGAAGCGATGCTCGACTCAGAAGCTGCGATGGTTAAATTTTTAAATTTAATTGCTTCAGAGCCAGATATTTCACGTGTGCCTATTATGATTGATAGTTCTAAGTGGAGTGTTATTGAGGCTGGCCTGAAATGTGTGCAGGGTAAAGCTGTTGTTAATAGTATTTCTCTAAAAGAAGGTGAAGAAAACTTCATCGAGCAAGCAAAACTTATTAAGCGTTATGGTGCAGCAGCGGTTGTTATGGCTTTTGATGAAAAAGGGCAAGCTGATACCCTCGATCGAAAATTTGATATTTGCGAGAGGTCCTATAAAGTTCTTATTGAAAAAGTAGGCTTTTTACCTGAGGATATAATTTTTGATCCCAATATTTTTGCTGTGGCAACAGGGATTGAGGAACATAATAATTACGCCGTAGATTTTATTGAAGCGACTAGAAAAATCACAGATAATCTTCCATATTGTCATGTATCTGGCGGAGTTAGTAACGTTTCCTTCTCATTTCGGGGTAATAATCCCGTCCGTGAAGCGATGCACAGTGTCTTTTTATATCATGCTATCCAAGCAGGGATGGATATGGGAATTGTGAATGCAGGAATGATGACGGTTTATTCGGAAATTCCTAATGAGCTGCGCGAGTGCGTTGAAGATGTAATACTTAATCGTCGTGACGATGCAACTGATCGCCTTCTTGAGATTGCGGATAAATATAAAGGTGTCAAAGGCGAAGTTAAAAAAGAAGATTTGGAATGGAGAAACCGTACGGTTGAGGAGCGCCTTTCCTATGCTTTGGTTAAAGGTATCACTGCTTTTATCATAGATGATACTGAAGAAGCCCGACAACAATTTGATCGACCAATTCAAGTTATAGAAGGGCCGCTGATGGCGGGAATGAATGTGGTAGGGGACCTTTTTGGTTCAGGTCAAATGTTTCTTCCGCAAGTGGTAAAATCAGCGCGAGTAATGAAACAGTCCGTAGCCTATCTTTTGCCGTTCATTGAAGAGGAGAAAGATGATAGTACAGTTTCATCCTCTAACGGTAAAATTTTGATGGCTACTGTTAAGGGGGACGTCCATGATATAGGTAAAAATATCGTTGGGGTTGTACTTCAGTGTAATAATTATGAAGTTATAGATATGGGGGTAATGGTACCTTGTGATGCTTTACTTGCAAAAGCCAAGGAAGAGAATGTCGATATGATCGGACTTTCCGGTCTTATTACGCCCTCGCTTGAGGAGATGTGCACGGTCGCTAGCGAAATGGAGCGTCTCAATATGGATTTACCACTTCTAATCGGTGGTGCAACTACGTCAAAAGTCCATACGGCCGTTAAAATTGCACCAAATTATAGTGGGCCCTTAGTTTATGTTCTTGATGCTTCCCGGGCAGTTGGTGTCGCAGGCAGCTTACTTAATAAAAATACTAAAGAACAGTTTAGTGAAGACATATCAAAAGAATATCATGATATGCGCGTAAAATATGAAAACCGTGATAAATCAAACAATCAAATTTCTATAAACGAAGCGCGGGCCAATAATTTTAAAATTGATTGGAAAGCTCACACTCCCAAGTCACCAAAACTTAAGGGGCTAAAGGTATTTGACGAATATGACTTTGCGGCCCTTGCAGACACTATCGATTGGACACCTTTCTTTCGAACTTGGGAACTTGCAGGTACTTATCCAAAAATTCTAGAAGATAAAATTGTAGGGCAAAGTGCCCGTGACCTCTTTAAAGATGCCGAGGAAATGCTTCAAAAAATAATTAATGAAAAATGGCTAAAAGCAAAAGCAGTTATCGGTTTCTGGCCGGCAAATTCAATAGGCGATGATGTGGAGCTATATGAAGATGAAAGTCGAAAAATACCGATTGATACGGTTCACTTTCTTCGTCAACAAATGAAAAAAAGAAGTGGTAAAGCTAACATGTGTCTGGCTGATTTTGTGGCACCTAAAAAGACTGGTATTAAAGATTATATCGGTGGCTTTGCAGTTACTACGGGAATTGGGATTGAGGAAAAAATTGAACTGTTTCAAGGTGCAAATGATGATTACAATGATATTTTACTCAAGGCATTAGCAGATCGTTTTGCAGAGGCATTTGCAGAACATATGCATATGCTAGTTCGTAAGAATTTTTGGGGTTACGCGAAAGACGAAAGTTTAGACAATGAAGCGCTTATTAAGGAAAAATATCTTGGTATTCGACCAGCTCCAGGATATCCAGCGTGCCCGGACCATACAGAGAAAAGCGGTCTGTTTACGTTGCTCAATGCTCAACGTAATACAGGCATTGAACTTACGGAAAGTATGGCAATGCTGCCAACTTCGTCTGTCAGCGGCTATTATTTTTCTCACCCAGAAAGCCAATATTTTGGGCTTGGTAAAATATCAAAAGACCAGGTGCAGGATTATGCAATACGTAAGGATATAGACTTAAAACTGACGGAAAGATGGCTAGCTCCTAATCTAGGGTATCAGCGCTGATAACCTAAGTTCTTGCGATATCTTATTTTTTCTATAAAATAATACTCATCAGTAACATTATTTTTACATGAGGATTTTTCTTTGGTTAATAAGTCAAAAACTATAGATGACTGGCGCATGCTAGTTTCTGGTGAGATAAAAAACAAATCCTTGGATGATTTAAATTGGCAAACCCCTGAAGGAATTAAAGTTAAGCCGCTTTATACGGCAGATGACCTTGTGGGCGTTGCTCATAAAGATAATTTACCAGGTTTTTCCCCATATACTCGGGGCATCAGAGGATCTATGTATGCCGCTAGGCCATGGACTATCAGGCAGTATGCTGGTTTTTCCACTGCCGAAGAAAGTAACTTATTTTATCGTAAAAATCTTGAAGCAGGGCAAATGGGATTATCTGTTGCTTTTGATCTAGCAACTCACCGAGGTTATGATAGTGATCATGCGCGGGTTGAGGGAGACGTTGGAAAAGCCGGCGTTGCCATTGACAGTGTTGAAGATATGAAAATACTGTTCGATGGTATACCCCTTGATAAAATGTCTGTATCCATGACAATGAACGGCGCAGTCATTCCATGTCTTGCTTTTTATATCGTTGCTGCCGAGGAGCAGGGGGTCAAACATGATCAACTTAGTGGAACAATTCAGAATGATATTCTGAAAGAATTTATGGTACGCAACACGTATATTTATCCACCTGAACCAAGTATGCGCATCGTTGGAGATATTATAGAATACACTTCGAAAAAAATGCCCAAATATAACGGTATTTCTATTTCTGGTTATCATATGCAGGAGGCAGGCTCAAATCAACTGCAGGAGCTTGCCTATACCCTAGCTAATGGGATGGAATATGTGCGAACTGCTATGGCAAAGGGGCTTGATATTGATGATTTTGCCCCACGGCTTAGTTTCTTTTTTGCTATTGGAATGAATTTCTTTATGGAGGTAGCAAAGCTAAGAGCTGCCAGGACCATTTGGGCGCAAATTATGGAAAATTTTGGTGCTAAGAACCCAAAAAGTATGATGATGAGAACTCATTGTCAAACATCTGGTGCATCACTCACTGAGAAGGACCCTTATAATAATGTAATCCGCACAACTATCGAAGGTATGGCAGGAGTATTTGGGGGAACCCAGTCCCTGCATACAAATTCTTTCGATGAGGCGATGGCGCTGCCAACTGATGCATCGGCCCGTATTGCTAGAAACACTCAGATTATTCTTCAGGAAGAGGCTAATTTAACCAATGTAGTGGATCCTCTTGGCGGCTCTTTTTATGTTGAAAGCTTGACTGATCAATTGGTTCAAGAAGCTTGGAAAATTATTACTGAAATTGAAGATGTCGGCGGCATGACCAAAGCGGTTTCCAAAGGCCTGCCCAAACTTGATATTGAGAAAGCTGCAGCTATGAAACAGGCGCGAATTGACATGGGTGAAGAAACCGTCGTGGGCGTCAATAAACATCGTCTGGTTGAAGAAGAAGAAATAAATATTTTAAGGATTGATAATTTAGCTGTACGTAAAATACAAATTAAGAAACTAGAAGTATTGAGAAAAGAACGCGACGATGACAAATGCCAAGCGGCTCTTAAAGAGCTGACTAATGCTGCCGCAGGAAGTGACAATCTACTTGAAAAATCAATTGTTGCAGCGCGTGCTCGTGCTACACTTGGGGAAATTTCAGACGCCATGGAAGAAGTATTTGGTCGTCACCGCGCGGAAATTAAGTCTATTTCTGGTATTTATGGTGCAGCTTATAAAGGGGATAAAGATTACGTGAATATTCAAAATAAAATTGAAGCGTTTGCTGAAAAAGTAGGACGCCGTCCACGTATACTAGTCGCTAAAATGGGGCAGGATGGTCATGATCGAGGAGCAAAAATTATAGCTACAGCTTTTGCTGATATTGGGTTTGATGTTGATGTGGGGCCACTTTTTCAGACGCCCGCTGAAACGGCACGCGAAGCCATCGAAAATGATGTTCATATTATTGGGGTATCCTCTCAGGCTGCAGGACATAAGACCCTCATTCCTAGTCTGATCAACGCACTGAGGGTTGAAGGGGCAGATGATATTCTAGTAGTTGCGGGTGGGGTTATTCCAACCCATGATTATGATGAACTCTATAAAGCTGGCGTCTCAGCAATATTTGGTCCCGGAACAAATATTCCCGATGCTGCTTCAAAAGTTATAGACGTTCTTGAAGAGAAATTATGATTTATAAATACCTCTTGATTACTTTTATGACTGGTTTGTTTTCAATTCAGGCATTATCTGCAGAGTGGACTAACAATAGTGATATAAAAATAATATTTGATGAAAAAAAGGTCAAGGGAACTTTTGTTCTTTATGACATCAGTAATGAATTGTTTGTTGGCTTTAATGAAGCTCGCTCAAAGACTAGATATATACCGGGTTCAACTTTTAAAATAGGTAATAGCTTGATAGGATTATCAGTTGGAGCGGTAAAGAATGTGGATGAGGTATTACCATACGGAGGTGAAGATCAGCCTATTAAATCATGGGAGCATAATATGTCGCTTCGTGATGCAATTAAAATATCAAATGTTCCCATATATCAGGAGCTTGCTCGTCGAATTAATCTATTTAGAATGCAAAAAAATATAACTAAACTGAATTACGGAAATATGGATTTGGGACTACTTATTGATAGGTTTTGGCTTGATGGACCACTTCAAATAAGTGCTATGGAACAAGTCTTATTTATTTCCATGCTTGCGAAGAAAAAACTTGATTTTAAGGTTTCGCATCAGGAAGCGATTGCAGAAATTTTAGAAATTCAAAAAACTGAAGATTATACATTATACGTGAAAACTGGATGGCAAACTGCAACAGACCCTGGTATTGGTTGGTGGGTAGGTTGGATCGAACGCGATGAAAAAATATACGCCTTTGCCCTGAATATTGATATGAATAATATAAATGATGCGCGGCTCCGAACAGAATTGGGCGTTGCTAGTCTTAAAGTACTTGGGCTACTATAATTTTTGCATAATTTTATCCGCGATTTCGATGTAGACTTTTGTATGTGGGCTTTCGGGTTGACTGATAACGATCGGATTGCCGCCATCAGAGCTTTTCCTGATATCCATGTCAAGTGGGATTGAACCGAGGAAATCCATGTTTTTTTCTTTTGCAGTTGCGCAGGCTCCGCCGTGACTAAAAATATCTGAACGCTCACCACAATGAGGGCAAATAAAGTAGCTCATATTTTCAATAATACCATAAATATTTGTCTTCGTTTTATCAAACATAGTAATAGCTTTGCGGGCGTCAATAAGTGCTAAGTCTTGTGGGGTTGAAACAATTACGGCCCCATCTAATTTAATATTTTGGACCATTGTAAGCTGTGCATCACCAGTACCGGGCGGTAGATCTAAGATCAAGATGTCAACTGGCCCGAAAAGGTCCCACTTCACATCACGTAACATTTGCTGGATAGCACCCATGACCATGGGCCCACGCCATATGGTAGCTTCATCTTTCTCCATAAGATAACCAATAGACATGCTAATAATATCATGATTTTTGAGTGGTGTGATTTTTCCGTCACTCAGGCTTTTAGGTTTTTCATTAGTAAGCCCCATCAGTCGCGGCACACTTGGTCCGTAAATATCAAGATCAAAAATTCCCGCTTTGAGGCCTAGCTTACTAAACGCGAGAGCTAGATTAATTGAAGTAGTTGATTTTCCGACGCCACCCTTTCCACTAGCCACGGCAATTACGTGCTTAACACCTGAAATTCCGTCAGGCCCTTTTGGAGGAGGAGGGGTCCCATGCCCACCAAAAGCGCGTTTTTCACCGAACCCCTTTTTAGGAGGTTCGCTGTTGCCATTGCGCTCTGCAGTGAGGACGGAGGTTATTTTATCAACACCGTATATTTGCATAAGAAGTCGGTTGCAGCTTTGTCGAACACCTTCCATTGCTTCAGCTTCATTTGGTTCAATACTTAATGTAAATCCAATTGCGCCATCCTTGATAACTAACCCTTGAACTATTCCAAGGTCGATTATATTCTTCCCAGCAGTTGGGTGAATAATTGTTTTTAGAGCTTCAATGACTGTTTCGCGCTTGACGTCTGACATTTCGTTATTACCTATAGTATAATTAAAGTTGTTCCGACGTTGAAGTTGGACACTTCATAGCGTATAAGATAGATGTATTTTTTTTTAAAGAGAATTATGTAGCTTTTAGATATATTTTCTCAAATTACTTAAGAGGAGCACTAAATGTCGTGGCAAAATAATGGTGGCGATAACCGCGGACCCTGGGGACAAGGTTCTAATCAAGGTGGCGGGGGACAACCGCCTGATATTGATGAACTGATCAAAAAAGGTCAGGATAAGTTTCGTAGTGTCTTTGGCGGCGGTGGCGGCGGCGGTAGTGTAGGCGGTGGAAAGAGTTACAGTTTTATTTTTCTTGGTCTTATTGCCATATGGCTTTACCTCTGTGTTTATATTGTTGATACGGATGAGCAGGCCATTGTACTTCGTTTTGGTAAATGGGTGAAAACTACAGATCCGGGTATACATTTTCTAATTGCTCCATTTGAAAGTAAGCAACTTACTAAAGTTACAGCGATAAATGTCATTCAAATTGGTTTTGGAAACACTTTGATTGCTCAAAAAGAGCGTCAAATGCTCACGGGCGATGAAAATATTGTTGATGCGCCATTTTCGATAATGTGGCGGATAAGTGATCCCGCGCGTTACCAGTTTAATCTTCGTGATCGCGCAGAAACGATAAAGTCAATTGCTGAGAGTGCAATGCGGGAAGTCGTTGCAAAAACTAATGTGCAAAATGTTATGACTAATAACAAGGATGGTATTGAGCTCGAGGTTATGCAAATAACTCAGGATATTTTGCGTCGGTACGAAGCTGGTATTGAAATTACTCAGGTGAAAATGGAAAATGTTAAGCCACCAGCTGAAATTTCTGATGCTTTTAACGATGTCCAAAAGGCGGAGGCTGATAGAGAGCGCAGTATTAGTTTAGCAAAACTTGAGCAAAATAAAATAGTGCCTCAGGCACGTGGTCAAGCGGCACGAATGTTGCAAGAGGCTGAAGGATATAGGCAAAAGGTAATTGCCGAAGCAACTGGTGAAGCTTCGCGATTTACAGCTATACTTGGTGAATACGTTAATGCAAAGGATGTAACCCGCAGGCGCATTTATTTAGATACCATGCAACAGGTTCTTTCTGGTACTGATAAAATTGTCATTGACAGTAAAGGGGGTGGAGTTGTTCCTTACCTTCCACTTGCCGAACTTAATAAAAAAGCTAGTAATTAGCAGTAGGATATTATTATGAAAAATTTAAAATTTATTATTGCACTTGTAGTTTTTGGCGGCGGACTAATGTTATTTGGTTCTGCAACCTTTCAGGTAAAAGAAACTAATCAGGCGCTCGTGCTTGAATTTGGGGAATGGAAAAAAACTGTTCGGGAGGCTGGACTTCATTTTAAAATTCCACTTATTCAAGATGTAATTTACTTTGATCGTCGTATACGTATCTTAGACATGCCTGAAATTATTGTGATTACGTCAGATCAAAAACGTATGATTGTTGATGCCTTTACGGAATTTCGTATTGAAGACCCACTTAAAGTGTACAAGGCGGTTCGCAACGAACTTGGTGCTGAGAATAGACTTTCTATTATCACTAATTCAAACTTACGTAAGGTTTTTGGCGTTCAAGAATTGCAAAAAGCCTTAAGTGGTGAGCGCGGCGAACTTCGCCAAAGTATCCGAGCCGCTGTTTTTCAGGAAGCTGCTGACCTTGGTATAGAAATTGTAGACGTGCGCATCAAACGGACAGATCTACCAGAAGAAAACAGTGCTCCGATTTTCCAAAGTATGATAGCTGACCGTAATCAGGTTGCTCGTGAAATCCGTGCGCGTGGTGAAGAAGAGGCACTCCGTATTACATCTAAAGCGGAACGTGATCGTACAGTGATTATGGCCGAAGCAACGCGCGATTCAGAAACACTTCGGGGTGAAGGAGATGCCGTAGCGGCAAAAATTTATTCAGATGCTTACGATAAGGATGCTGAATTTTATGCTTTTTACCGGTCAATGGAAGTTTACAAAAATGCAATGAAGAATAATGATACGTCGATGGTGCTTTCTCCAGACAGTGAATTTTTTAAATACTTTTCAAGTATGGAAGGCAAATAACTAGCCAGAAGGGAAAGATTTTATTTTGCAACATGGCCGTAATTTAGTCATAATTGGTTATAGTATAAACCGGTAAGTAAAATTAATTAAAAATAATACTATCAGGAATAAAAATAATGAATTTTAGAAAACGTTTTACGTGCGCAGTGTTTGTATTATTCTATATCGCTGTCTCTCCCGCATTATCAAGTGCACAAGGCACGCCAAAAAGTTTTGCTGATCTTTCAGAAAAACTTCTTCCTGCAGTTGTTAATGTTTATACAACACAAAATATTCGTGTTGACCGCAACAGAGGGAACAGCAGAAATAGTTTTCCACCGGGAGGGCCTTTCGAAGAATTTTTTAAAAGATTTCAGAACCCTGATCAAGAGGGGGATAGCCAAAGTAACGAGGGTAATGAACGTCCACGAGTGCAACAGAGACGTTCCCTAGGTTCCGGTTTTATTATTGATGCTAGCGGAATTATAATTACGAATAATCATGTTATTGATGATGCGGATGAAATATCTATCCGTCTTCAGGATGGTACTGAACTTAAAGCTGAGTTGATAGGTAAGGATGACAAGGTGGACCTTGCTGTATTGAAGGTAGAAACAGACGAAGACCTTCCTTTCGTATCTTTTGGTGATGATAGTAAGTCTCGCGTTGGCGATTGGGTTTTAGCCATTGGTAATCCTTTTGGCCTAGGTGGCACGGTAACAGCTGGTATTATTTCTGCTCGCAACCGTAATATTCAATCAGGTCCATATGACCAATATATTCAAACAGATGCTTCCATCAATCGAGGTAATAGTGGTGGGCCAATGTTTAATATGAATGGTGAGGTTATAGGTATCAATACTGCTATTTATTCTCAATCCGGCGGTAATGTTGGTATTGGCTTTGCTGTTCCGTCGACACAAGCAGAGATAGTTATCGAGCAACTGCGGGAATTTGGTCGCACCAAGCGTGGCCGTATCGGAGTACGTATTACGCCTGTATCGGATGAAATTGCTGAAAGCCTTGGTATGGATGATGCGGAAGGTGCACTCGTTAATACCGTTGAAGAAAATAGCCCATCTAGTAAAGCTGGTGTTGAATTTGGGGATATTATCATTGAGTTTGATGGCACTAAAATCAAAGAAGTCCGTGACTTAACAACTAAGGTTGCTAATACTAAAATAGCAAGCACAGTTGATATGGTGGTGCTTAGAAAAGGTAAGCGTGTCACTCTTCATATAACGATTGATGAGCTAGATGAGGGTGCGTTAACTGATGATGCAGAAGAAGAGGCAGTAGTCGAAGAGTTGGAGGTTGTTCTCGGTCTAACTCTTACAAAGCTTGACGACGAGGCGCGCAAAGAACTTAAGATTGAAGCAGGAATGGAAGGGGTTCTAATCACTAAGGTTGATTATGATAGTGGTAGAGAGGGCCTTCGTGCTCTCCGACGTGGCGACGTCATTGTGGAAGTCACACAACAAAAAGTCATGACAGTCGACGATGTCAAAGTACGCATTGAAGCCCAACGTGAAGCTGATCGTTCAGTAGTTCTTTTGTCCATATTCAGAAGTGGTCAGTTTGCACATGTGCCTGTTGAATTGGATGAAGATGAATAGTCAACTAAACATCATATAAATAAGAAAAGGCTCGGTATTATACTAGGCCTTTTTTTATTTAAGGGCTACTTGCAATCTCAACTTAATTCTCATAGGATTTTTATTAAAGATTAGACTTTAAAATAATTAAATATAATGGGGGATACTAATGAAACTATCAAAATTATTTAAAGTGGCTTCTTTTCTTTTAGGGTTAGCAGTTACAGCGAATGCCGCGGAGAGTATTCGAGGCTTTACAAAAGAAAATAGTGATAAGCAATATCTCCTTGAGGCTGAAATTGATAGGCGCATTAATATAAAAAATATGGATGAGTGGATGAAATACATGACATCCAAACCCCATGCGACGGGCCAGCCTTTTGACAAAGAGGTGGCTGAATTTATTGCAAATAAGTTCAAAGAGTGGGGTTATGACACGAAAATAGAAACATACAACATTCTTATGCCTACACCAAAAATTCGTCTTCTTGAAATGGTGCATCCAGTTAAATGGACTGCATCGCTTGAGGAGGAAGCGGTCAAGGATGACCCAACATCTGATCAGGATGAACGGCTTCCAGCATATCACTCTTTCTCGCCTGATGGTGATGTTACAGCGGAAGTAGTATTTGTAAATCAAGGACTCCGTGAAGATTATGAAGACCTTGCTCGTAGAGGCGTTGATGTTAAAGGGAAAATAATTCTTGCAAAATACGGTGGTTCTTGGCGAGGTATTAAACCAAAAATGGCGGAGGAATTTGGTGCCATTGGTGCACTAATTTATTCCGACCCGGAAGATGATGGTTACGGCCAAGGTGATATATACCCTAAAGGGCCATGGAAACATCCCACTGGAGTTCAGCGGGGTTCTATTATGGATCTTCCAACGCGCCCAGGAGACCCTTTAACGCCCTATGTTGGTGCCACAGAGGGAGCTAAGCGTATTGCGCTCGAAGATGTAGAAATTTTTGTTGGTATACCGACCCTGCCTATATCTTATAGCGATGCGATGCCAATTCTAGAAGCACTTGAGGGGCCCGTTGCTCCGCCACGGTGGCGCGGTGGACTTCCAATAACTTATCATATGGGTCCCGGTCCAGCTATGCTTCATTTGAAGCTTGAGTTTAACTGGGACATAGTGCCAACCTATAATATAATTGCTAAGATGGAGGGTTCTGAATTTCCTGATCAATGGGTGATACGTGGCAACCATCATGATGCCTGGGTGCATGGAGCAGCTGATCCAATCTCTGGTTTGGTAGTTGAAATGGAGGAGGCCCGTATTCTTTCTGAATATGCGAAGGAAACAGGCTGGAGACCAAAACGTACAATAGTATTTGCTGCCTGGGGTTCAGAAGAACAGGGGTTAATTGGTTCTGTTGAGTGGGTAGAAGAACATGCCTTAGAGCTCAGAGAAAAGGCAGTCGCTTATATTAATACAGACGGAAATGGTGCTGGTTTTCTTGGCGCTGGTGGATCACATACCCTTGAAACTTTTTTTGATGAGATAGCTCACTCTGTGACAGACCCTATACAAGGAATGACCGCTGCAGAGAGGGTTAGATCACGTAATTTAATGTCTAGTAATTCACTCACACGTAGTCGTGCTGAAAAATCAAGTCATTATTATCTGAGTGCTCTCGGTTCCGGCTCTGATTATTCAGGTTTCTTCCAGCATCTTGGAATTACATCTATGAATATTGGTTATGGCGGTGAATATGGTGGTGGTTCTTATCATACTAATTATGATAGTTATCATTATTATACTAAGTTTAGGGATCCGGGCCTGCATTATACTAAAGCACTGGGTTCTGTGACTGGACGGGTTGCTACACGGCTTGCTAATGCCGATGTCTTGCCATTTCAGTTTGGAAATATGGCTCGTACTGTGTCCGAATATGCGGATGAAATGGTATCTGCAATGGAAAAAACTCGTAAAGATGTTGAACGTCACAATATGTTAATAAATGACGGCCATTATAAAGCAGCAGCAAATATACGTGAAGTATATGTTACGCCTGAACTTAGAGAAGAAGTGCCTTATATAAATTTATCTCCTATGAAAAATTCTGTGGATCGTCTTCTTGCTTCAGGTAAAGCCTTTGATGATGCGTATAAGGCGATGGCAGCTTTAGGCTATAATATGAGCAAGGATGATATTAATAAACTTGATAAGCTAATGTATCAGATTGAAGCTAAATTAACTCGGCCTGAGGGCCTTCCTCGTCGTCCTTGGTATCGTCATCATATTTATGCACCTGGATATTATACTGGTTACGGTGTTAAAACCCTTCCCGGTGTTCGTGAGGGGATCGAAGAATACAAATGGGATGAAACCGAGGAACAAATGGTAAAGCTTGCAGAAGTTCTCAAAGCTTACTGTGATCAACTTGACCTGGCTACTGCTATGATTCTGAATATGCGGACGAAATGGTATCTGATATGGAAAAAAATCGTAAAGTGGTAATCTAAAACTATTAAATTTAAAAGCCGAGCTGGAAACAGACCGGCTTTTTTGTTCGCTAAAGTATTTATTTTTTGCCAATAATCCACTTTTTTGGGTTTATTTTTTATGCTAAGAGAACTTGGACTCCAGGTAATTTTCTTCCTTCCATCCACTCTAAAAATGCCCCTCCTGCAGTTGAAATATGGGAGAATTGACTAGCAATACCGGCGTGATTTAAAGCTGCGATTGTATCGCCACCCCCAGCAACAGATATAAGGCCAGCACTTTGTGTGAGTTCACCGGCTTTGATGGCAACTGCAACGGTTGCTGTGTCAAAAGGACTAATTTCAAAAGCTCCCAGTGGCCCGTTCCAGATCAATGTCTTACAGGCCTCCAAACCTTTACAAACTGTTTTTACAGTATCTGGTCCAACGTCGAGGATCATTTCATCATATTGCACATCATTAGTGTTAGTAGTTCTACTTTGTGCATTTTCTTTAAATTCTTTGGCAACGATAACATCCGTTGGAAGATAAATTAGGCAGTTATTTGATAATGCTTTTGCGAGGATTGTACTCGCCTTTTCTATTAAATCATGTTCACAAAGAGATACTCCAACATTCACCTTTTGAGCTGCGAGAAATGTATTTGCCATACCGCCACCAATAATAAGGTGATCTACTTTTTCAACTAAATGGCTAAGCACATCCAACTTGGAAGAGACCTTGGCACCACCGACTAGGGCTGCTAAAGGATGTGTAGGTTTCTCTAGTACCCCTTCTAGTATTAATAGTTCTTTTTCTAAAGCAAAACCGGCTGCACTTGGTAGAATTTTTGCAATTCCAACAGTTGATGCATGCGCGCGGTGACAACATGAGAAAGCGTCGTTTATAAAAAGATCAGCGTTCCGTGCCAGTTCAGTAGCAAAGTTAATATCATTTTTTATTTCTTCTTTATAAAATCGAACATTTTCTAGCAAAAGTACTGAACCGTTCTCAAGAGCGTCAATTACTTCTAGGACCTCATCCCCAATACAGTCGTTAATATAGGAAACAGGGAGCCGTGTAGAATTTGCGAGAGGCTGCCCTAGCGGCTCCATTGATAAATCTATATTTCGTATGCCTAGCGGCCGACCAAAATGTGAAAGCACGATCACTCGTGCCCCTTTTTCTGCAAGAAATTTGATCGTTGGTGTCACAGATTGGATACGTGTATCATCCGTGACTATCCGTTCACCTTCATCATTCATTGCCATAGGAACATTAAGATCTGCGCGAACAAGGACGCGTTTTCCTTCTAGGGGTCCGAGGCTTTCAATGTTTTTAAAAATTGTCATTAACCGACTTCGTGCAGTACTTTAGCAGTATCTGACATACGACTGGCAAAACCCCACTCGTTATCATACCAGGCAAGAATACGCACAAGATTACCCCCTATTACTGAGGTTTGTGATGAGTCAAAATTTGAACTATGCGCATCATGATTAAAGTCAATAGATACCACTGGCTCATCAACATATGCAAGAATACCTTTAAGTCTACCATTAGCTGCCTCTTTAATGGCCGCATTAATTATTTCGATTGTAGTACCGTGCTCTGAAACAAAGGTTAGATCAATCATAGAAACGTTTGGTGTTGGCACGCGCACAGAAGTACCTTCGAGTTTACCTTCGAGTTCCGGAAGGACTAAACCAACAGCACGTGCGGCACCGGTTGATGTAGGGATCATGGAAAGGCCGCAGGCACGTGCTCTGCGTATATCCCTATGATTTGCATCAAGAATACGTTGATCACTAGTGTAGGAGTGAACGGTTGTCATCATACCTTTTTCAAGCCCAACCGCATCGTTAAGAACTTGAGCTACAGGTGCTAGACAATTTGTTGTGCAAGAAGCATTTGATATAATATTATCACCGGCCTCGAGTGTGTCGTGATTTACACCGTAAACTATAGTTTTATTAACGCCGGATGCTGGCGAAGATATAAGAACTTTTTTAGCGCCTGCGTCCAAATGCGCTGATGCTTTATCTTTATCAGCGAAGGCACCAGTACATTCATAAACAACATCCACATCAAGTTCTCCCCATGGAAGGTTGGATGGCTTACGATCAGAGGTAAAATTAATTTTATCACCATCAACGAACAAAGCGTTATCTTTGGTAATAACTGTGAATGGAAAGGGGCCGTGCACACTGTCACGCTTAAGAAGATAAGAATTCGTTTCTAGGCCACCCGGATCATTAATGGCGACTACCTTTATATCGTCACGCCCACTTTCATATATACTGCGTAGGGCTAAGCGGCCAATTCGACCAAAACCGTTAATTGCGACACGAATTGCCATTCTTGTTATTCTCCAGAAATTTAATTTATAATTTTTCTTTAATTAATTTTATTAGATTATTTTTTGTAACGCCAAAATGGTTGTATAGGTCTTTTGCTGGCGCTGATGCACCGAACTCATCTATACCAACCTTAATACCGTTACGACCTACATACTTGTCCCATCCATAGGTAGAACCCGCCTCAATTGAGGCATAAACTTTAGAACTTCCAAGCACATCACTTTGATAATCTAAAGACTGAGCATCAAATTTTTCTGCACAAGGCATGGAAATGATACGTGTAGTTATTCCCGCGGCTTCAAGCTCAGTTTGGGCATTAATGGCAATTTCAACTTCTGATCCTGTGGCAATAATGGTAACTTCCGGATTATTGCTGGCTTCAGATATTACATAGCCGCCTTTGGCAGAAAGATTTTCGTCCGTGTGATCTAAACGAGCTTGCTTAAGGCCTTGACGTGTAAGAACTATGATTGAGGGTGTTTCTTTATCTTCTAGCGCTGAGAGCCAACATTCAGCAGTTTCAATAGCATCACAAGGCCGCATAACATTAACATTGGGCATAGCACGAAGCGAGGCTAGATGTTCGATTGGTTGGTGGGTGGGCCCGTCCTCGCCAAGACCAATACTATCGTGAGACATTACATAAATTACACGTTGCTTCATGAGTGCGCTGAGGCGAATAGCTGGTCTGCAATAATCAGTAAAAACCATGAATGTACCGCCATAGGGCATATATTCGCCGTGTAGAGCAAGGCCATTCATGGTAGCCGCCATACCAAACTCTCTTACACCGTAGTACATATAGCGGCCCGAAAAATCGCCAGCAGTAATAGGATTGAGGTCTTTGGTTAGCGTCATATTTGAGCCGGTTAAGTCTGCGGACCCTCCGATATTTTCTTGCATAATAGGGTTGATCACCTCTAATACCATTTGAGATGCGATCCGAGTTGCTACTCCTACAGGGTTTTCGGCAAGACCTTTTTTATAGGTATTAAGTGCAGGAATAAGATCGTGTGGGAATTCTTTTTTAAGGCGACGATTGAAGTCTGCTTTAACAGGGCCACTAAGAATATCAAATCTTTCTTTCCAAGTTTTTGAGAGGTTTGCACCTTTTAGACCGGCATCGCGCCATGCGTTTAAAATATCATCTGGAATGATAAATGGATCAGATGGCCAGTCAAGAAATTCACGTGTAGCAGCGATTTCAGCATCACCAAGTGGGGCGCCATGCGTTGCGGATGTGCCCCCCTTATTTGGAGCGCCGTAACCGATTGTTGTTTTACAAGCAATCATCGAGGGTCTATTATCACTTTTTGCTGCTTCAATTGCTAGTTCCACTGCTTCCATATCGTGGCCATCAACAGCTTGTGTATGCCAGTTTGAAGCCTCAAAACGTTTAAGCTGATTATCAGAAACGGTCATGTTGGTGCTACCATCAATGCAGATGCTATTATCATCCCAAAGAACGATAAGTTTTCCGAGCTTTAAATGTCCAGCCAGAGAGATAGCTTCATGAGAGATCCCTTCCATAAGACAGCCATCACCAGCGATCACATAGGTATTATGATTTATCACGCTACCCATGCGTGTGGCACTTAGTTTTTCAGCTACAGCAAAGCCAACTGAGGTAGCAAGTCCCTGCCCAAGAGGCCCAGTAGTCATTTCAATGCCTGGAGCTTCGCCAATTTCAGGGTGCCCGGCGCAAGGCTGATGGAGTTGACGAAAGTTTTTAATATCATCTATGGTTGGCTTTTTATAACCGGTCAAATAAAGAAGTGAATAAATAAGCATTGAGCCATGACCAGCGGAGAGAATAAAACGATCACGGTCTGGCCATTCGGGCCAATTGGGATCAAATTTCAAAAATTTAGTAAAAAGAACTGTGGCTACATCTGCCATTCCCATTGGCATGCCGGGGTGCCCGGATTTTGCTGCCTGAACTGCATCCATGCTAAGTGCCCGGATTGCATTTGCCATTTTTTGATCTGTCATTGTCATTTTAATTAATTACAGCCTTATCATTTTAATTAGAAATTATTTTAAAATTTTAGGAGTGATATACTAATAATATCATCCTGATAATTAACAAGCGCACAATGGACTTTCTATGCTCCATGGTCAATATTGTATTACTAAAAAGGTTGATTTTATACTATCTTTTAATTTTTTTAGTCAGATTTTATATTTCTGATACTTTTTGGTGGATATTTTTAGCATAATGTTGCAAATCTTATTGGTTATAGAAATTGATAAATGTCAAGTTGGAGGTTAAGTTAGTCGTGAAAGAAAAAAGATTATCCGCAGATAAAACTGTCATGGCACTAGAAGAAGTGCTTGCCAGATTAGAAAAAAATATTCAATCAAAGCAGGAAATAATCAAGGAAAAATATAGCAAAAATGCCGAATTTATCGCTCAACTTGAGAAAGAAAATAGTTCTCTCACACACGAACTAGAAGTAGAAAAAAATCACGTTGAGAAGCTTGAAGCACGCCTTGAGAGATTAGAGGAGGTTGGCGACTCGGCAGAAAAAGAAATTGGGCTTATGATCCAGCAGCTTGATAGTTTGATTATAGAACAAAAACTGCAATAAATAGGAATATAAGCTATGGGACAAGTATCAGTTACCTTTAACAATCAAGAGCATCATCTCGCTTGTCAAAGCGGTGGTGAAGATCGCCTTAAAATGCTTGCTGATTATATCAGCCAGCGCGCAGAAGGTCTTGTAGATCGAATGGGTCCCGTTGGAGACCTTCGCCTTTTATTGATGACAGCGATTATGATTGCGGATGAATTTCATGATTTTAATGACGGAGAATTACCCTCAATTGGTGTATCAGAGGCCGAATTAAAACGGATGGATGTTGCAATGGGTAAGGCTGTTATAAGAATAGAAGAGCTAGCTAAAAATCTTGAAATTTAATTAACCCCCCAAGGTTGATTATAATATTTATATATTCTCAGTTAGCTAAAGAATTATTACATCTAGCTATAAGAACTTGGCGTACATAAGTAAAATCATTGATTGAGGGCTTTCTTGCGGCTGCATTATTAAAAACGTCTAAAAATTCAACTCAAATGCAGTAAAATTTAAACTTGACGTTGCCGAGTGGCTCAAGAAGCTTTACATAAGAGAGGCGGGTTCTGTTTTGTTAGTGGCTCACTTTAAATTCTCGGGGCGATAATTCTTCTTTGGGAGCTGCCTCTGCTAGGGCCGTGGCCTTTTTACCGCGGCGCCCACCTATACGTATTAGGTTCTGAAGAATATAAAATAGTTACGGCAAAATGGTCCCGCACCTTTATTTTAATTGAAGTTAATCCATGCTTGATAAAAAATTACAACGTGAACAATCTCTAGTATTGCGAGATCGAGCCCACGCCGAAGACGATGGTATGGCAGCGCGAAAAATTACTGCCCAGATAATTATGCTGCCAGAACTAGATAAGATAAGAATGATTTCTGGCTATTCACCTATTCACTCAGAATTAGATTGCTTTATAATACTCAAGGCACTCCACGCTGCGCGTTTTCCTTTATGTATTCCAACTACTACGCCAAAAGGAAACCCCCTTGAATTTCGATCATGGAATATGAGAACTCAACTTGAAGAAGGTCCTTTTGGAACAATGCATTCGAGCGAGAGTATAGTTACGCCTGAGGTTCTTCTTGTACCACTTATTGCTTTTGACCTAGAAGGGAATAGGTTGGGGTATGGTGGTGGATATTATGACCGGACAATAGAACAGCTAAGAGCAAAAAATATAGAATTAGTTGTGATTGGAATAGGATATGATAATCAAAAGCTTGCGAGCGTACCTACTGATAGCTATGATCAGTCTCTGGACATAGTTGTAACCGAAAAAAAAACATATAGGTTTATTTAAGTGAAAATTGTATATCTTGGCGATTTAGTTGGCCGTTCAGGCCGAAAAATTGTTGCTGAAAAATTACCTGAAATTCAGGAAAAATTAAAACCAGATGCGATTATAGTTAATGGTGAAAATGCTGCTGCTGGTTTTGGTATAACCGAAAAAATAGCTAAAGAGTTGTTTGATCTTGGTATTGCTGTAATTTCAACCGGAAATCACGTTTGGGATCAAAAAGATACAAAAAGATATATAAATACCGAACCCCGCATGATTAGGCCTATTAACTATCCTGAGGGTGCACCAGGCAAAGGGTCTGTTATAGTTGAGGACAATCGTGGCCGAGGTATTCTAGTAATTAATGTTATGGGCCGAATATTCATGGACCCACTTGACGATCCTTTTAAGGCGGTTGAAATTGAACTTAAAAAACATAAACTTGGCTCAACGGTGAAATTTATATTGGTGGATATACACGCAGAAGCAACATCCGAAAAAATGGCAATGGGTCAGTTTCTTGATGGCCAAGTATCCCTTGTAGTGGGAACCCATAGTCATATTCCCACTGCGGACGCACAAATTTTTGATGGAGGAACTGCCTACCAAACTGACGCTGGTATGTGCGGTGATTATAACAGTGTGATTGGGATGGATAAGGTTGAGCCTATAAACCGTTTTACTAAAAAAATACGCGGAGATCGCTATTCACCGGCTCTTGGTGATGGTACCCTTTGTGGAGTTTTTGTTCAGACTGATGATAGTACTGGTTTAGCTACACACATTGAACCGATCCGCTTGGGCGCACGGCTCATTGAAAACTTTCCATCAATTTAATAAAAAATAATTCACAAATGCGACGGCTTGCTTTATCAAGGTTCTATAAAGAAATTTAATATGTTTCGAGCCCTTTTATAGTTTCAAGAAAAGAGAAGAAGATGGCAGGCCATTCAAAGTTTAAAAATATTATGCATAGAAAAGGAGCGCAGGATAAGAAGCGTTCCGGTTTATTTAGTAAATTATCAAAAGAAATTACCGTTGCGGCGAAAATGGGTGGGCCCGATCCAGATTCTAATGCGCGTTTGCGTCTCGCAATTCAAAACGCTCGCTCGCAAAGTATGCCTAAAGATAATATTACTCGAGCAGTTAGTAAATCAGAGGCGGGTGATAGTGCTAATTATGAGGAAATTCGCTATGAAGGGTTTGGTCCTGGCGGCACGGCAATTATAGTTGAAAGTTTGACTGATAATCGTAATCGCGCGGCGACTGATATTCGCACAGCATTTGCCAAAAATGGTGGCAATATGGGCGAAGGAGGCAGTGTTTCCTACCAATTTGATCACGTTGGAGAAATAATTTTTGAAGAAAGTAACGTTTCCAACGATGACATGTTTGAGCGGGCCCTGGACGCTGGAGCTGATAATGTTGAAAGTGATGACAATATTCATGAAATCAATTGTGCCATGGAAGACTTAAATGTTGTTTCGACTGCCCTTACAAAGACGATGGGTGAGGAGCCAAAGTCAACAAAACTAATTTGGAAAGCTCAAAATACTGTCGCACTCGATTTGGACAGCGCAACAAAATTGATGAAAATGATTGATGCACTAGAAGATTTGGATGATGTGCAAAACGTATATGGTAATTATGAGATTTCTGAAGCAGTAATGGAGAAGCTTGGGGCGTGACTAATATTCGACAACGATTGGTGGGGTTTGATCCCGGTCTTCGGAAAACCGGTTGGGGTATAATTGATGTTGAGGGCTCCCACTTACGTCACGTGGCAAATGGTGTTATAAAAACGCAAAATGTACTTTCCCTAGCAGAGCGTCTTGTGCAACTTTATGATGGCCTAACCCAAGTTATTATTGATTGGCAGCCAATATCGGCCGCAGTTGAAGAAACATTTGTTAACAAGAACCCTAACTCGACATTAAAATTGGGTCAGGCGCGGGGAATTTCCTTACTAGTCCCTGCCATCGCGGGTCTTCCCGTGGCTGAATATTCACCTAATCATATTAAAAAATCAGTAGTTGGTTCTGGACATGCTGGTAAAGACCAAGTGAAGGCAATGTTAGGAATTTTACTTCCTGGTATAAAGATAAATGGTGAAGATGCTGGGGACGCGCTTGCGGTTGCAATATGTCATGCCCATAGTGGTGGCGCAGAAGGGCGTCTCTCAGAAGCTATTGATAAGGCTGGATTAACGGGTAGAGGTGCTCAAATTATAATGAAGGGAACAAGGACGTGATAGCTAAACTCCGTGGGTTACTTGATAGTTTTGGTGATGACTGGTGTATCATTGAAGTTAACGGTATTGGTTATCATGTTTTTTGCTCCTCACGGACCCTTAATAATTTGAACGGACTGGGTGAGGAAGTAACACTTCTTATAGAAACACACATACGCGAGGATCACTTTCACCTCTTTGGTTTTGCCACAGAACTAGAACGTGATTGGTTTCGACTGGTTCAAACTGTGCAGGGTGTCGGAGCTAAGGTGGCTTTGGCTATTCTTTCAGCCGTTGGGCCAGATGAGCTATCAAACTCTATAGCTGCACAGGATAAAACCGTGGTTGGACAGGCCACTGGCGTTGGTCCAAAGCTAGCCACTCGGATCATCCATGAGCTTAAAGATAAAGTGGCTAAATTCGCATTAACACCAGTTAAATTAGGAGATGGATCACCGTTAAGATCATCTGCACTTGGTGATGCGGTGTCTGCCCTTTCAAATTTAGGTTACAAGCAAGCGGAAGCTTACACTGCAGTTTCAAAGGCTATAAATGATGGTGCAGATGATGATGTTCAAGTGCTAATAAGGCTTGGACTAAAGGAGCTTGCTAAATGAGTGATCAGGAAGACCGCATAATCAGCGGTAGTGAATTGCAGGGTGATGCTGATATCTCTTTACGTCCGGCAACGCTCAGCGAATTTATAGGTCAACGTAAAGCCTGTGATAACCTCAAAGTTTTTATTGAAGCTGCCAAGGCCCGCGGTAAAGCCCTTGATCATGTATTATTTTTTGGCCCACCAGGTCTGGGGAAAACTACACTTGCACAAATTATGGCACGTGAGTTAGGGGTTAACTTTAGGGCAACCGCTGGTCCAGTAATTTCCAAATCTGGAGACTTGGCAGCGCTTTTAACTAACCTTGAAGAAAATGATATTCTCTTCATTGATGAAATTCACCGCCTTAACCCTGCTGTTGAGGAAATTCTTTATCCGGCTATGGAAGATTTTCATCTTGATTTAATAATTGGTGAGGGGCCTGCGGCCCGCTCGGTGCGCATTGATCTCCCGCCTTTTACCTTAGTGGGTGCAACAACAAGGTCTGGTCTTTTAACAACCCCTCTACGTGACAGGTTTGGCATTCCAACGCGGCTTAATTTTTATGATCCAGAAGATCTTGAAAAAATTGTTACCCGCGCGGCCCGAGTTCTTGGTGTTGAAATTGATAGTAATGGTTCCCTGGAAATCGCTCGGCGGGCAAGGGGTACCCCGCGAATTGCGGGCAGACTTCTTCGGCGGGTCAGTGATTTTGCCCTTGTTGCAGGAAGCGGATCTATAAATGCAGAAATAGCAGATAACGCCCTTAAAAGATTAGATGTCGATGCGCGTGGGCTCGATGCAATGGACCACAAATATCTTAAGTGCATTGGAAAAAGTTACGGTGGTGGACCAGTTGGTATTGAAACGCTAGCGGCGGCACTGAGTGAGCCACGAGATGCAATCGAGGATATTATTGAGCCATACTTAATGCAAATGGGGCTTGTTCAGCGTACGTCTCGGGGACGTATGTTGTCACCTCAGGCTTTTGAACATATTGGCCTTAAAAAACCAAAAACTTTTGATATTACACAACCTGATATGCTGGAAAATGAGATAAAAAGTATAAATGACTAAAATTTTGCCACATTCTGGATTTATTAAAGACACAATACATCACTTTCCACTATGTGTTTACTATGAAGATACAGATATAGGGGGCGTTGTGTATTACGCTAATTATCTTAAGTTTATGGAGCGAGCGCGCTCTGAAATGCTAAGGCTGGTTGGTATTAATCAAAAGGAAATGTTAAAATTTAGCTATCCTGAAGATGTTATTTTTGTTGTAAGGCATGCAGAAATTGACTTTATGCAATCTGCTAAATTTGATGATTATTTGATTGTTAAAACTAAAATTATAAAGCTTGGCGGTGCGAGCCTTGTTATCAATCAAGATATTATTAGAAATGATAAAATTCTTGTAAATGGCGTAATAAAAATTGCTGCAATTAATAATGAAGGTAAGCCGAAAAAAATATTAGGCAAATTAAGAAAAAAAATAAATTTAACAAACTTAAATATAATTTAGGAAGCAAGAATGGCACAAGAAATAACACCAAGTCCAGTTGAGGCTGTGGAGGCTATTAATTTGGGTGGAACGGTGCCAGATTTTTCATTTTTTGGAATGTTCTGGCAGGCGGATTTTATTGTACAAGGAGTCATGATTATATTGCTTGGAGCTTCGGTTTGGTGTTGGGCAATAATTTGGGACAAATACAAACGCCTGGGTAATGTCAGGAGACGGGCTGATGAATTTGAAAGTAATTTTTGGTCTGGTAACAGTCTTGAAGAACTTTATGAACGAACCCGTCACAACCCAGATCATCCTATGGCTATCCTTTTTGTGTCCGCAATGCGCGAATGGCAAAGGTCGTCTGCCAGTAGTACAGGGAAAATTGCTATGGGTACGCAGGAAAGAATCTATAGGGTAATGCAGGTGACAGTGAGCCGGGAAATGGAGCGGCTAGAACATTATTTAAGTGTTCTCGCTACAGTTGGTTCCACCGCTCCTTTTGTTGGCTTGTTCGGAACTGTTTGGGGCATCATGAATAGTTTTCAGTCTATTGCTTCTTCCAACAATTCTTCTCTCGCAGTGGTAGCGCCAGGCATTGCTGAGGCACTTGCTGCAACTGCTATGGGTCTTGTCGCTGCTATCCCTGCAGTAATTGCTTATAACGTGTTATCAGCTGACCTTGGTCGTTATGCGAACAGGCTCGAAGGTTTTGCGGAGGAATTTGGAACAATACTCTCACGTCAAATGGATGAGGAATAAGGTCAATGCAGATAAACGGAAGTGGCGGAAATATTCGACGCACAGGGTTTGCAAAGCGTCATAAGCAAATGAGCGATATTAATGTAACGCCCTTTGTAGATGTTATGCTTGTGCTCCTGGTGGTCTTCATGGTAACTGCACCGCTTTTGACGGTGGGTGTGCCAATTGATCTCCCTAATTCCGAAGCAAACAATCTACCTGAAAATGATACGCCACTCTCAATTACTATTAATGAGGATGGTAAAATTTATCTTCAAGATGAAGAAGTTGACCTTAATCAGATGGTGGCACGGATCACAGTAATTTTTGAAAACCGAAAAGAAGATCGTATTTATGTTCATGGGGATCAGAGGGTAAATTACGGACGTGTTATGGAAGTTATAGGACTTCTTAACGGCAATGGATTTTCACGGGTTGCTATGGTTACGGATCCCTCAAGGTAGAATTAGATGAAGAATGCGTTGACCATATCTGGACTTTTTCATGTTGTATTGCTAGTTACGGCAGCGATGGAAATACCTTGGTTCGACAGCGTTGAGAATTCTGAGATGGTTATAATTCCAGTTGAAATTTTGCAGTTTGCCAAAGAAACAAGAACTAAAGAAATTGCAAAACTTCCAAATATAGAACGGGAAAAACCCAAGCCACCAGAGAAGAGGCCAATACGCCAGGCCAAGCTTCCCCCGCCCCCTCCAAAAATGCTTTCAACTATGCCATTACCTAATCAGGTACAAAGACCTACAAAAAACATTAAGGTTGCGGATTTAAGATCTGTCGCACCAGAAATTAGTCAACGTGAAAAACCAAAACCGCCTAGCAGATATAATTCAGACCGAATTGCTCAGCTTCTTAATAAAGTACCTAAAAAAGAAAATGTAATAGAACAACTATCTGATAGGCTTGGCTCGCAAGAACAGCAAGCAACTTCATTAGATGTTCGGCGTCAGGTTATGTCTATAAGTACAGCAATACAAAAAAAAATTGAAGATCAGTGCTGGAACCCACCTTCTGGTGCGTTGGATGCAGGCAGCCTTAAAGTTAGGGTTAAATTTTACCTTACTCAAGAAGGAAAGTTGGCGCGGCCACCTATCGCTGATGATTATGTTCGGATGGCTGGCTCTATGAAGGTAGCGGCAGATAGTGCGCTTCGAGCAGTCCGAATGTGTGCACCCTATAGTGATTTAAAATTACCGCAAGAAATGTATGACCAGTGGCGAGAGGTTATTCTTAACTTTGATCCTTCTGGTATGATAGGTTAGTAAAATACTAGATATTAAAGGAGATGAAACGTGAACTTGTTAAAATTTTTAATATTATCCTTTTTAGGAGTTATGTTTATAAGTCTGCCTGCCCAGGCTGTAATTGAAATAGATATCACTCGGGGTAACGTGCAGCCACTGCCTATTGCTATCACTCCATTAATAGGAGATAGCGAAGCATTGACTAAGGTTGGTTCAGTTTTACAGATTGGGGAGAAAATTGCACAAGTAGTTACTGCTGACCTTGAACGTTCAGGACTTTTTAGTGCAATTGATCCGGGCGCTTTTATTAATACTGATAATACTAGCTCCGCACCGCAATTTTCTAACTGGCGTGCTGTCGGTGCACAGGCACTGTTAACGGGGGGTGCTGTCCTTGAAGGGGATGGCCGTGTCCGTGTTGAATTTAGACTTTGGGATGTCCTCGCTGGCAGCCAGATGATAGGGCTACGATTATTTACGGCACCAAGTAATTGGCGCCGAATAGCTCATTTGATATCCGATGCAATTTATAAACGTCTCACAGGTGAAGATGGTTATTTTGATACTCGTATTGTCTATATTTCTGAAAGTGGCCCTTATCTTGATCGCATCAAGCAGCTCGCTATTATGGATCAGGATGGATACAATCATGAGTTTTTGACAGACGGATCATATATGGTCTTGAATCCACGTTTTTCGCCAACTTCTCAGGAAATTACATATTTATCCTATTATAATGATACTCCTCGCGTTTACTTATTTGATATTGAGACCGGTAAAAGAGAAATGCTTGGGGAGTTTGAGGGGATGACATTTGCTCCACGCTTTTCACCAGATGGCAAAAAAGTAATTATGTCAAAAGCTGAGCGGGGGAATTCAGATATATTTGTTATGGAGTTGGCAACAAGACATGTTCAGCAATTAACAACACACTCAGCTATTGATACCAGCCCGAGTTATGCTCCCGAGGGTGATTATGTTACTTTTAACTCTGATCGTGGCGGATCACAGCAGCTTTATGTTATGAATTCTGATGGTAACAACATAAAGCGTATTAGTTTTGGAACCGGCATTTATGCCACACCAGTTTGGTCACCGCGGGGCGATTTGATAGCCTTTACAAAGCAGACTGGCGGCAAATTTTATATTGGTGTAATGAGACCGGACGGCACTGGAGAAAGAATTCTTACCGAAAGTTTTTTTGAAGAGGGGCCTACATGGTCGCCAAATGGCAGAGTTCTTATGTATTACCGTAAGTATCCATATGATAATCGTGGCGGTGGGGGTGATACTCAATTATGGTCTGTTGACCTGACTGGTTATAATGAAAGGCAGATTATTACGCCTCTTGATGGGTCAGATCCAGCCTGGTCACCTTTGTTAGATTAGTAGTTGATCAAAGCCAGTTTTTTAATCAGATATAATCAACTTCCGAAATAGCAATTTTTGTTGCTTGATTAGTCGGTTATCTATGCTTATAGTCTTAATAAGACTATTAATCAGTAGATTTTTTGTTTAATGATTTACATGAAAAATAGCAGTGTTTTTGGGAAAATAAAAAAATAAATTTGTGAAGGATTACTAAATGAAAAATATATTTCATGCAAAATTTTTAATAACAGTTGGCGCGGCACTAATTCTAAGTGCCTGTGCTAATATGGGGAACACTGGCCGGGATGATGCCCCGGTGATGACGGACCCAGTAGAAAATATAGCTCCACCAATGCCAATGATGCCTGTTGTAGTTGATAGACTCGATCCGCTTTCACAAGAAGCACTTAATCAAGTTATGGGCGGAATGGGTGGAGCAACAGTTAATTTTGCATATGACAGATATGATGTTGATGCGGCTGCGCGAAGCATCCTTCAGGCTCAAGCTACCTGGATGAAAGCGAATAATGTCAATGTGATAGTTGAGGGTCATTGTGATGAGCGCGGAACACGCGAATATAACATAGCACTTGGCGATCGGCGTGCAAACGCGGTTAAAAATTATCTTGTTGCAATGGGCGTCAGCGGGTCGCGTGTGCGCACAGTGAGCTACGGCAAAGAGCGGCCCGTTGGGACTGATCAAGATGCTAACCGTCGTGGATACACACGCGTAAACTAATATTTGAATTGTTTTCTGAATGCCCGTGCGACTAATTTCAGTCACGCGGGCATTTTTTTAATAAAAAAGAGTAATGATACGGAGCTCCCTATGTTGAACAAAAGTTTGTCAAATATATTAATGTTATTAATTGGAATGGTTATTCTAATACTGACTACTGACACCTCGGTTGCTCAATCTATTAGAGAGCGAGTAAGTGTCATTGAAAAACAACTCAATGCGATACAGCGACAGGTCTTTAAGCCTGGCAGTCGCTTTCAACCCCCTGGGGCCGATGCACCCGCTGGTTTAAATAGTACTGCTGGCTCTGAGGGAATGTTAATTGCTGATATAAATATCCGTATTTCCGAGCTCGAAACTCAGCTCCGTCAAATGACGGGCCAGCTTGAGGAGGCTAACTATAAGGTATCTTCCCTAAGCAGCCAAATTGAAACAATGAAAAAAGATTATGAGTTTCGTTTTGTCGAAATTGAAGGAGGGGTTGGAGGCTCAACGCCAAAAGTAAGTCTTGGGCTTGTTTTAGATAATGCTTCTAGTGGTATAAGCACCCCAAAACAGAAATATGACTATGCATACGGCCTCGTATCAAATGCTCAATATGATGAAGCTGAAATAAGCTTGCTTGGATTTTTGAAGGATTATCCAGAGAATACTCTCGCCGGTAATGCACAGTATTGGCTAGGGCAAACTTATTATGCGCGTTTAAATTATGATGATGCGACCAGAACATTTCTTGAGGGAATGATAAAATATCCAAAAAGTCAAAAAGCTCCGGCATTTATTCTTAAAGCAGGTATGGCGCTGAACCAGAGTGGATTAAAAAACGATGCTTGTGATATCTATCGCGAGCTTAATGCGCGATTTCCTGACAGTTCAGAAAATACTCGACTGCGCCCAGTTGAGGAAAGAAAAGCAGGATGCAATTAAGTGATAAAAATGAGTGTAAGTCCATTACTGCTGAAGAATTTAAAAACCTTGTGGAAATTCTCGAAATTGGATTGCCTAGGAGTATAGCTGTTGGCGTATCTGGCGGTGCCGATAGTTTAGCACTTACATTGCTGCTTAATCAGTATTGTCAGGATCACTCTATCCGGCTTTTTGTTCTGACAGTTGATCACGGCCTTCGTGAGAAATCTAAGGGAGAAACTAAGCAATTAAGTGATTGGCTTTCTAGCTGGGATATTGAACTGCACATTCTAAAATGGATTGGTCAAAAGCCCATCGCGAATATTCAGGACGAGGCAAGAGCCGCACGTTACAGGCTGATGGGTCAATGGTGTAAAGACAATGAAATATCTCATCTGTTTTTAGCTCATCATATGCAGGATCAGGCAGAAACATTTTTAATTAGATTGTTTCGGGGAAGTGGTGTTGACGGTCTTTCAGCAATGAAAAAAAATAGCGAATTTCCCACTGCGCAAAAATCTAATAATTTTCCAAAAGTTTATCGACCTCTCTTAGGGGTTAATAAAGAAAGCCTTGAAAAGTATTTATTAAATATTAACCAAAAGTGGATCGAGGACCCGAGTAATAATAATGATAAATTTACTCGAGTTCAGGTCCGTGATCTTCTACAAAATAATGTAATTAAAGGGTTTGATGCTGCGCGGCTTTCTTCGACGGCAGAACGGATGCAGCGAGTTAGGTCTTTTTTGGAAGAGCAGACGATATTAGCCTTATCGGATTATGTTAGTTACAGTGATTTTGGATATGCTAGCCTTGATCTTAATTTCCAAAAGAACCTTCACGAAGAAATTTCCTTGAGATTATTGAGTAAAGTTTTAAAAACTATTGGAGGAAGAGATTATCCTCCACGTCACAAAAAACTTAAGGCTTTACTAAATACTCTAAAAAAACCAAAATTTCTTGGGAAAACGCTTTCGGGTGTGATTATGTTTCAGGTTTCTAAGGGGTGTATCATTTTTACTAGAGAGCCTAAAGGTATTCCAGATGAGATAAATATTACGAAGTTAAAAACATATCAGTGGGATAATCGATTTCTTATGGAGGTGGGTGAAATATCCGGAAAAGTAGTCCCTATCGACGAAAGTGTTGTTAAATATATTGTGAGGGTAATTCCGGATATTAAAGAACGTTTTCTGGCTATCTTTGATCACCATCAGCTTCGAGATAGAGTTTTACCATCTTTGCCGTGCATTATTGATGATAATGGTAAATTAATTCTACCTGATTTTCTTCTGTCAGAGCTTAATGGAGCTAATTTGGATAGTTTTTCAGCAGTTTTTAACAAATAAAGATAAACTTTAATAATAATTTATATATTTGGCTTGTTTCAAAATAGTTTGCACCTATCTATTGGATATGAAACAATGTTATCTGAATATTAATACTTAAATAGAGGTTCTGTACGTGGGCAATATGAAACGTAATTTCGCATTCTGGTTGATTATTTTAATTTTACTACTCGCTTTGTTTAGTGCCTTTAAAGGGCCTTCTGGTAGTGATAACCGCACTGAAATTTCCTATTCTGAATTTTTATCCGGGGTTAATTCTGGTAATATCTCTAGTGTAACAATACAAGAAAACAATATTGCTGGTCAAATGACTAACGGCATGACCTTTCAAACTTACGCCCCATATGACGCTTCACTAATCGACAAACTTAGTGCTAAAGGCGTAGATATAAATGCAAAACCTATGGAAAGTAGTATGCTTGGCTCGTTTCTTCTGAGCTGGCTTCCTTTTATTGTTTTAATTGGCATTTGGGTATTTTTCATGCGTAAAATGCAGGGCGGTGGCGGAGCCATGGGCTTTGGTAAATCAAAAGCCAAGCTACTCAATGAAATGTCGGGGCGGGTTACCTTTGATGATGTAGCCGGCATTGAAGAAGCCAAAGAAGAACTTGAAGAGATTGTAGAGTTCCTTAAAGATCCCACTAAATATCAACGTCTTGGTGCTGTAATACCGAAGGGTGCGCTTCTTGTAGGGCCTCCAGGTACTGGTAAAACTCTTCTTGCACGTGCAATTGCTGGTGAAGCAAACGTTCCGTTCTTTACTATTTCTGGTTCCGATTTTGTTGAAATGTTTGTAGGTGTTGGGGCGAGCCGTGTACGTGATATGTTTGAACAGGGTAAAAGTCATGCCCCTTGCATTATATTCATTGATGAGATTGATGCTGTAGGTCGTCATCGGGGTGCCGGTCTTGGTGGTGGTAATGATGAACGGGAACAGACGCTCAACCAGTTACTTGTTGAAATGGATGGTTTTGAAGCAAATGAAGGAATTATCCTTCTTGCTGCGACAAATAGACCCGATGTTCTTGATCCAGCGTTACTGCGTCCGGGTAGGTTCGACCGTCAAGTTGTAGTCTCTAACCCTGACATTCTTGGGCGTGAAAAAATTCTTAAAGTGCACATGAAAAAAGTGCCGCTGGGTGCCGATGTCAAGCCACGGGTTATTGCCCGTGGAACACCTGGTTTTTCTGGCGCCGATATCGCTAACCTTGTAAATGAGGCTGCTCTCCTTGCGGCACGAAAGGGTAAGCGAGTTATTACTATGGAGGATTTTGAGCAATCTAAAGATAAAGTCATGATGGGCGCAGAGCGCCGCTCGATGGTTATGCAGGATAGCGAAAGAAAGTTGACCGCTTACCACGAAGGTGGTCACGCCCTTGTCGCGCTTCACTGTCCGGCGTCCGACCCAATCCATAAAGCTACAATTATTCCACGCGGACAGGCCCTTGGTATGGTCATGCGTCTACCAGAACATGATCAACTTTCTATGAGCCGTGAAAAAATGCATGCAGACCTTGCTGTTGCTATGGGGGGGCGTGTAGCAGAAGAACTTATTTTTGGTTATGATAAAGTCACTTCCGGAGCCTCATCCGATATTTCATACGCTACTAAAATGGCACGGGCTATGGTTACTCGTTGGGGTATGAGTGATAAACTTGGGCCTCTTGAGTACGGTGAAAATCAACAAGAAGTCTTCCTTGGTCATTCTGTAGCACAAAGCCAGACCATATCAAGCGCGACGGCAAAAATTATTGATGAAGAAATCCGTGATCTAGTCGAATCTGCATATAAGCGCGCCACGAAGATCTTAACAGATAACCTTGAAGATTTGCATAAGCTTGGTAAAGGGCTTCTAGAATATGAAACCTTGAGTGGTGAAGAAATAAAAGATCTTCTTGCCGGTAAGGTAATTCAACAGAAGATCGAGGATGATGATGAAACAGACGGTAAGCCTGCTGGTTCTGTACCCTCCACTAAGAAACCAAAGAAGAAAAGTGATAATATTGGTTCTGATCCTATTCCCGAAAGTTAATTTTTGGCGGCCAAAATAAACACAGATAAAATTTATGTTCAGCCACTAGGATTAGTGAGGGGTCCTATTCATTGCGACCGGGTTTTTAAAAACCTTACTGGTGGTAATATTTATTTTGCCGCAGTAAGAATTATAAGCCGCACAAAGCAAGGTTTGGAAGAAAAAATTGTTTCCATTGTTGACCTGGATAATTTTTTTAAAAAAAAATCTACGACTGTTGCAGAGAAAATCAAGACGATTCTCAATAATATTGAAAGCCCTCGGGGGGCTCTAATGTTAAATAACGGAAGCGTGATTGGGTGGAAGAAGCCTGTCATTCAGGGTGTTCTTAATGTAACTCCAGACAGTTTTTCGGATGGAGGGCAGTATTCTGACATTGAATTAGCTCGGCCCCATGCTCATGAAATGATTAGTGCAGGTGCTGATATTATAGATATTGGGGGCGAAACAACTAAGCCAGGAGCGCAATCAGTTTCCATTAAAAGTGAAAAAGATCGCGTTCTACCAGTAATAAAGAATTTGGCAACACTTAATTTCCCTTTATCAATTGATAGTCGTAATGCCGAGGTGATGAACGATGCTATTCAAAATGGTGCACACATTATAAATGATGTCAGTGCCCTAGGACATGATCTGAAGAGTATTGGGGTGGTAAAGAAAGAAGATGTTCCTATAATATTGATGCACGCACAAGGAGCCCCCGAAATTATGCAGAATAATCCGCAGTATAGTCACATTCTTCTCGATATTTATGATTATCTAGAGAGCCGTATTAAAATGTGTATTGATGCGGGAATTGATAAAAATAAGATTATCGCTGACCCAGGGATTGGTTTTGGCAAAACTGTGGATCATAATCTAGAAATTCTCAATGGGCTCTCTATTTTTCATGGGCTCGGAGTTCCGCTTTTGGTGGGTACTTCCCGTAAGAGTTTTATAGGTAAAATAACAGGCGAAAAGGTTGCTGAAAATAGAGTTTCCGGATCAATTGCAGCTATGTTATTATGTCTTGAACAGGGTGTGCAGATTGTCCGTGTACACGATGTAGAGCAAGCAACCCAGGCTATTAGTGTGTGGAATGCCGCTCAAAAAGTTTAATAATGATCTGTGATGGCTGTTTTTCATTTTATTTATATTGCTATTAAGAATTATTATCATTAAGAAGATATTAGTAACTAAAGAGAGTATTATGATGAAAAAATATTTTGGTACGGACGGTATTCGGGGCATGGCCAACCAAGGAAATATGACTGCAGAGATTGCTATGCGTGTTGGTAAGGCGGCTGGCAGTTATTTTACACAAGGTACTCATAAACACAGGGTTGTAATTGGAAAAGATACCCGTCTGTCAGGCTATTTATTAGAACCAGCGCTGACAAGCGGTTTTATTTCGATGGGAATGGATGTGATACTTCTTGGTCCTATGCCAACTCCTGCTGTTGCTATGCTGACCCGTTCACTTCGTGCCGATTTAGGTGTAATGTTATCGGCTTCACACAATCAGTTTTTTGATAACGGTATAAAATTATTTGATAATACCGGCAATAAACTCTCAGATAAAGTAGAAGCAAAAATAGAAGCCGGGATGGAGGATAATTCTGCGAACCTCCAAGTTCATTCTGAATCTCTTGGTCGAGCTTCACGGCTTAAAAATGCTGTAGGACGCTATATTGAATTTTCTAAAAATACGTTTCCTAAACATCTGCGTCTAGAGGGACTAAAAATAGTTTTGGACTGTGCAAATGGTGCTGCCTATAGAACTGCACCAGCTGTTTTATGGGAACTTGGTGCCGATGTGATTACTATTGGTGTTTCACCAAATGGGACTAATATTAATAAGGATTGCGGTTCAACTGATCCAAAAAATATGTGTGATAAAGTAGTTGAAATCGGAGCTGATATTGGTATAGCTCTTGATGGTGATGCGGACCGTCTTATTGTATGCGATGAAAAAGGTCATATAATTAATGGTGATCAAGTGATGGCTGCTCTTGCAGGCAATTGGCATCACCGGGGTGAACTCAAAGGCGGGGCAGTCGTTTCGACAGTTATGTCTAATCTCGGGCTCGAAAAATATATAAACTCTCTCGGATTAGCTTTTGAGAGAACGAGTGTTGGTGATCGTTACGTGGTGGCCAAAATGCAGGAGATAGGTTGTAATGTTGGCGGAGAACAATCCGGGCATATTATACTCTCCGATTTTAATATGACTGGGGATGGCCTTGTTGCAGCCCTCCAGCTACTGAGTATCCTTATTGAGAAGGAAAAGGTGGCAAGTATTCTCTTTAACTCCTTTGATGCTTATCCACAATATCTTGAAAATATTAGATATCCTTTGGGCGATCAACCTCTTGAAAATAAGTTTGTCAAACAAGCTCTCAAAGATGGTGAGAGTTTAATAAATGGTTCGGGTAGGCTTCTAGTTCGAAAATCAGGTACTGAGCCATTGATCCGAGTTATGGTTGAGGGGCCTGACGTTAAAATCATAAAAGGTATATCCAAAGATATTGTTGCTAGTATTCGGGAAAGTATTACGTGAGAATGACAAATGAAGGGTAAGATACTGACTATAGCCGGCTCAGATCCAAGTGGCGGCGCTGGAATTCAGGCTGATATTAAAACAATCTCTTCATTAGGTGGTTATGCAATGACGGCTATAACTGCAATAACGGTACAAAACACAAATACGGTGAGTGAAGTATTTGAGGTTCCCTCAAGCATTGTTAAGTCGCAGATAATTGCGGTTTTAGGTGATATTGGTGTTGATGTAATTAAAACGGGTATGCTTCTCTCGTTAGATATTATTCAAAGCCTCAGTGATGTACTTCGGGATCAGTGCAATAATATTCCTTTGGTTGTCGATCCAGTTATGGTGTCTACGAGTGGCGGGGTACTTCTTAATAGTAACTGTATTGATGCTTTGATTAGTGATATTTTTCCAAAGTCATTATTACTGACGCCTAATTTAGCTGAGGCATCTAAACTCACAGGAATAGAACTTCTGAGAAATTTGGATGATATGCGTCGAGCTGCTGATGATATTTTAAAGATGGGACCAGATGCTGTTTTAGTAAAAGGGGGGCACCTTAAGGGGGATACTCTGACAGATCTGCTTGTAACTCAAAGTAGTGAAAAAATATTTACTTCAATAAGAGTGCCAGGTAAAAATAATCATGGAACTGGTTGCACTTTAGCCTCAGGCATTGCAACTGGTTTAGCTCAAGGTTTAAATCTGGAGGATGCGATTGTTCGTGCCCGTAAATTTGTTTATAAGGCCCTAGAACAGGCGCCAAATTTTGGTGCTGGGTGTGGGCCTATAAATCATCTTGTTCGGGTTGACTAAAAGTATACTGGACTGTGGTTGCAATAAAATATAGTATTTTCTCATCAAATAATAAAACGCTTCTTTTTATGGGGAATTCTCTATTATGCTAAAATTAAAATCTATACTTATCTGCACCATTAGCACAGTAATATTTATAGTTGCTGCTAATGCTCAAACAATCGAACAGATAAATGATAAATTTCGGCAATTAAATGAATATCTTCCAACGTCGAACGTATACCGTACTGCATCTGGGGCACCTGGACATGAGTACTGGCAGCAGCAGGCTGACTATAAAATTGATGTGACGCTAGATGATGAAAATCAAAGTATTACTGGTTCTGCGAATATTAGATATACTAACAACTCTCCAGATAGCTTGAAATACATTTGGCTGCAAATGGATCAAAATCGGTTCAATCCTAAAACGTCAATCGACATTGCTGGTGAAACAGTGTCACCAGATATGGATGGAATGTCTTTTTCTGCAATGCGCAGCCATATTGAACGCCGGAATTTCGATGGCGGCTTCAAAGTAAGTCGCCTTCAGGATTTAAACGGAAGTGATCTCTCATATACAGTGGTAGGTTCGAATTTACGTATTGATTTACCGATTGAATTAGGTCCAAATCAAGCCACAGACTTCGCCATTGATTGGTATTATAACGTTCTTGATTCTGAAATTTTACGTTCCCGCCAGGCGGCTGAATATTTTGAACGTGATGATAATTATATTTATGAAATTGCACAGTGGTATCCAAGAGTTACCGTTTATTCAGACTATGAGGGTTGGCATAATAAAGAATATCAAGGTAGTGGTGAGTTCACTCTTGAGTTTGGAAATTATGATGTGACTATCACGGTGCCAGCCGATCATATTGTTGCCTCAACAGGTGTGTTGCAAAATGAAGCAGAAGTGTTAACTCAAGATCAGCGTGATCGTTTAATTGAGGCACGCACTGCCTCGGTTCCTATTTTTGTTGTAACTCCAGAAGAAGCTGTAAATAACGAAAAAGAAAAAGCTTCAGAAACAAAAACGTGGCACTACAAAGCAGAAAATGTCCGCGATTTTGCCTTTGCTTCTTCTCGTAAATTTATTTGGGATGCGATGGGCTATAAAATGAAAGAAAACGGTAAAACTGTCATGGCGATGTCTTATTATCCTATGGCAGGTCAACCGCTTTGGTCTGATATCTCAACCCAAGCAGTAATGCACACATTACAAGTCTATAATAAATATTCAATGACTTATCCCTATCCCGTTGCTATTTCAGTTAATGGCCCTATTGGTGGTATGGAATATCCAATGATTAGTTTTAACGGCGCCCGCCCAACGGAACACCCTGATGGAACGCGTACATATGGCCGCCGTACAAAGCACGGTTTGATTGGGGTAATTATTCATGAAGTAGGTCATTTCTATTATCCAATGGTTATAAATTCTGATGAGCGTCAATGGACTTGGATGGATGAAGGTTTAAATACGTTTTTACAAAACCTTGCTCATCAAGAATGGAAAGATGATTATCCACTTGGACGAATTGATCCGCGAAACATTACTGGCTATATGACAAGCACAAATCAGGTTCCGATTATGAGCAACGCAGATTCATTGTTACAAAAAGGTAATAATGCTTATGCGAAGCCATCTACTGCCCTAAATATCCTGCGTGAGAGTATCATGGGTCCAGAACTCTTTGATTTTGCGTTTCGTGAATTTGCACAGCGTTGGAAATTTAAACGTCCTACGCCATCTGATTTCTTCCGCACGATGGAAGATGCCAGCGGGGTAGATTTAGATTGGTTCTGGCGTGGTTGGTTCTATACCACTGAGCATGTGGATATTGCGCTTGATAATGTGCGTCATTTCACTATCAATACCGAAAACCCAGAAATTGAAGAAGCCTTTAAGCGCCGTCAAGAAATGGAGAAACGTAGACATCCATCATACCTTAGTAATGATGATTTGCCAAAACGTATTGATGAATTCCCAAGTATCAAAGATTTTTATAATGATAATGACGAATTTACCGTTACGAATAAGCAACGTAATGACTATAATAAATTAGTTGGGGATCTAGAAGATTGGCAAATTGAACTGTTAAATGATGACAGTCATATTTATATGTTAGATTTTTCAAATATAGGTGGTTTAATTATGCCAATCTATCTTGAAATTGAATATACTGACGGCTCCAAAGAAGAAAAACGCTTTCCAGCTGAAATATGGAAGCTTAATTATAAAAATGTGACCAAGATGATTGTAAGTGATAAAGAAATCGCTTCAGTTACACTTGATCCGAGGTATGAAACAGCAGATGCTGATATGTTCAATAACTTTTTCCCACGACAAATTCTTGAAAGCCGTTTTGATCTAGCAAAACAAAAAGCTAGAAACCGTCGTGACATGTTAAATGAAAATCTTACAGAAGTTAAATCTATTGAATATTACCGTAAAGAAAAAGAGAAAAAAGATTCTGATGATATGCGTTCTGCAGAACGCAAGTTTAATGATCTAGTGAAAGAATATCAGTAGTGATTTTTAGAAATTTAACTAAATTTCTAATTCTATTTTTTGTGATGTGCGGAGCCAGTATTAGTTTTGCACATCGTTATTACGCATCTTTCAGTCAGGTGGATATGCATCCAGAAAAAGGCACCATCGAAATTACCCATCGTGTGTTTACTCATGATATTGAAGATTTATTAGTACGATTTAATGGTGGGCCAGTCGAATTGACCGATGAAAAAGTCGAATCTTTTCTTAAAGACTATATAATTCAATCATTCGCAATTTATGGTACCGATGGCGAGAAAATTCCACTTGCTTGGATTGCTGTTGAAGTGACCTTTAATGATATTTATGTCTATCAGGAAGCGCCCCTTTCTGAAGGGCAAGACACTCTAATTATGACCAATCGGATTTTGATGGACCTCTTTCAAGAACAAAGCAATACAGTCAATGTAAAGTATGAACGTAAAGTAAAAAGTCATACTTTTCAGAAAGATAGTAAACTTTATCAAATTTCGTTTAGTGGACGAACGGGTGACTATCCATTTAAAAACTAAATTTTCTAATAAGTGAAATACCTTCATTGACAATTTATTTTACTTCTTTATATTCCACCCCGGGCTATCCCTCCCCAACGGGGGACAGCTATTCTGGAAGGAATAGGAGACATATAATGTTACCAGAAAAAAAACCAGCGTCACCGCTGTTTTCATCTGGCCCGTGTGCCAAACGCCCGGGCTGGAAAATAGAAAATTTAAAAAATGCACCTTTGGGCCGTTCTCACCGTTCCGCTATTGGTAAGAGCCGCTTAAAAGAAGCTATTGATAAAACTTTTGAAATACTAAATCTACCTGAGGGTTACTTGGTTGGTATTGTGCCAGGCTCAGATACGGGTGCTATTGAAATGGCGCTGTGGTCACTTCTTGGTGCTCGCGGAGTTGATATGTTAGCTTGGGAAAGCTTCGGCAGTGGCTGGGTCATGGATGTGACCAAGCAACTTAAACTAGATGACGTGAGAACAATTGAAGCCCCATACGGTAAGCTCCCCGATCTTTCACGCGTTGATCCGGGCCGTGATGTTGTATTTACCTGGAATGGAACTACTTCTGGTGTAAAAGTACCGAATGGTGACTGGATATCCGACAAACGTGCCGGTCTGACAATATGCGACGCTACCTCGGCTGCTTTTGCCATGGATCTTCCTTGGAAAAAGCTTGATGTCACAACTTATTCTTGGCAGAAGGTCATGGGTGGTGAGGGAGCACACGGGATGATTATTCTATCCCCACGTGCTGTTGAGCGCCTTGAAAGCTATAAGCCTCCATGGCCCCTTCCAAAAATATTCCGACTTACAAAAAACGGTAAATTAATTAGTAGTATTTTTAATGGTGCTACCATTAACACACCGTCGATGCTCTGTGTCGAAGATTATATTGATACGCTGAATTGGGGTTTAGATGTTGGCGGAATAAAAGGTCTTATTGGTCGTTCTGAAGATAACCTTGCTGTGATTAAGTCCTGGGTTGATAGAACAGACTGGATCGAATTTCTTGCCGAGGTTCCAAGTACAATATCAAATACTTCTGTCTGTCTGAAAATTACTGCGGATTGGTTTGAAAATTTAGATGCTGAAGAGAAGACTATAGCTTCCAAAAAACTTACTCAACTTCTTGATGCTAAAGATGTGGCTTATGATATTAGTTCATACCGTGACGCGCCTGCAGGCCTTCGTATATGGACAGGATCTACAATTGAAACAGCGGATCTCGTCGATTTGATTCCATGGCTTGATTGGGCCTATGGCGAAATTCAGGCCTCTTATTATTAAAGATTATTATTCTACTTATATGAAAGTTACAGCTTATGGTTAAGGTACTCATTTCTGATAAATTAAGCCCACTTGCTAAAGAAATTTTTGAACGTCGCGGTATTCAGGTTGATCAAATTGTGGGTCTCAGTAAAGAAGAGTTGGAAGGAAAGATCCATGAATATGATGGACTAGCAATTCGATCGGCAACAAAAGTAACACCAAAAATTCTCGCCGCTGCAAAAAACCTTAAAGTCGTTGGTCGTGCAGGTATTGGGGTTGATAATGTTGATATTCCTGCAGCGACATCAAGTGGTGTGGTTGTCATGAACACACCCTTTGGTAATAGTATTACAACTGCTGAACATGCCATTGCTATGATGTTTGCAGTAGCCCGCCAAATTCCAGAGGCTAGTGCTTCCACTCATGCGGGTAAATGGGAGAAATCACGTTTTATGGGGGTGGAACTTACTTCAAAAACTCTTGGGATTATTGGTTGTGGTAATATAGGGGCAATTGTTGCTAATCGTGCCATTGGTCTTAAAATGAAAGTAATTGCTTTTGATCCATTTTTATCCGAAGAGCGTGCTGAGGAAATTGGTGTTGAAAAAGTAGTCTTTAATGATCTTCTTAAACGAGCAGATTTTATTTCACTGCATACGCCCCTTATAGATGTTACTCGCGGTATTCTTGGAAAAAAAGCTTTTGCTAAAATGAAAGACGGTGTACGCGTCATTAATTGCGCCCGCGGCGGTCTTATAGACGAGTCGGCACTGAAGGTTGCTCTTGATAATGGTAAAGTTGCTGGAGTGGCATTAGATGTATTTGAAGTAGAGCCCGCCAAAGAAAATGCCCTATTTGGGTATGAAAATGTTGTAGCAACGCCCCACCTTGGAGCCGCGACTTCTGAAGCTCAGGTAAATGTTGCGGTTCAGGTCGCTGAGCAAATGGCAGATTATTTATTGGATGGAGCGGTAACAAATGCTCTTAATATGCCAAGTTTGACTGCGGAAGAATCAAAACGGTTAAATCCTTATATGTCGTTAGTAGGTCAATTAGGAAGTTTTGTAGGACAACTTACTGAAGATGCGATCAAGGAAATTCAAATCGGCTATCAAGGCGATGTTATAGGGCTTAACGTTCGTCCGCTTACTTCTATCGTGGTTCAAGGCCTGCTAAGCCCACTTATGGCTAATATCAATATGGTTAATGCTCTCAGTATAGCCAAAGACAGAGATATTAATGTAATAGAAAGTAAACATGAGGGCGAAGGCGATTACCATACTCTTGTATCTGTTAAAGTGGTTACAAACAGGGGAGCATTTGAAGTTAAAGGCACTTTATTTGCAGATCGTCGACCACGTATTGTGCGAATAGATGATATCCGCCTCGAAGGTGAACTTACAAGTAATATGATTTTTGCTATCAATGATGATCAGCCTGGGTTTATTGGTGCGCTTGGAACGATACTTGGTAAAGAAGGGTTGAATGTAGCAACTTTTAATCTCGGTCGTCATCAAGAAGCTGGAAGAGCTATCGCTTTAGTGGCAGTTGATCAGGCGGCGTCTGCGGAGGTTGTAGAAAAAATTAAAAGTCTCGATCAGGTAAGGAATGTTAAGGCTTTAAATTTTTAAATCGAGTAAAAATTAGTCATAATTTATTTTGCTAACAGTAAAGGTAATTTTACCTTTTTTTTATATACCTTGAGATACTTTTTTTCTTTTCATATTGGGAATAAAAATTAAGAGTGATATAAGAAGCTCGAATCTTTATAATAATTTAATGTGATATCTTATAGAATGCCTGGACCAAACGAAACAGCTTTGCTTCCGGAAGGATTGCATGACCGGCTTGTTGGCGATGCCCAAAGGGAACGAAAAGTTGTTGAAAAGCTTTTAACAATTTTTTTTGCTCACGGTTACGATCTGATTTTGCCACCTCTCATTGAGTTTGAAGAGAGCCTTCTCCTTGGTTCGGGTCAGGCTCAATCACGAAATATGTTTAGGCTTTTAGATCCCTTATCACAACGTATGATGGGTGTTAGAACCGATATGACCGGACAGGTTGCTCGCATATCTCATACCCGACTTAGTAATGTGGAACGCCCACTTCGTTTGAGTTATGCTGGGGATGTGCTGCGGGTTAAAGGCACACAACTTCGTCCTGAGCGACAGTTTAAGCAAGTAGGTGCAGAACTGATAGGTACGAATACTACAGAAGCTTATGTGGAAATCATTTTGCTTGGCTATGAAGCACTCAAAGATGCGGGTGTAAATAATTTAAGTATTGATTTAACGGTACCATTATTGGTACCTGTGATTTTAAAAGAATTAGCTCTTGGAAAAGAAATTAGTGATTTGGTGCGTTGTGCTCTTGATGCTAAAAATATTGGTGAGATTGCGAATATTAAAGGTGAAATTGGAACCATTAGTCGCGACCTTCTGAAGGCAGCAGGACCAGCAGAAAAAAGCCTAAAGATACTTAGAAATATTGAACTACCTAAAAAGGCTCGTGAAATATGCGATGAGCTAGGAAAACTTATAGAATTATTAAAAAAAATAAAACCGGAACTTGTTATCACGATCGACCCGGGTGAATATACTGGTTTTGAATATCAGACAGGTATTAGTTTTAGTCTTTTTGCAAGTGGAGTACGCGGCGAGTTGGGTCGTGGAGGCCGCTATTTGGTTAATGCCGAATGTGGGGATGGTGAGCCGGCAACAGGATTTTCACTTTATCCAGACAGTTTGATGCGAGCGCTGGGTAGTTTCGAAACGGAAAAGAAAATTTTTATCCCATTTAAAAGTGACCGTAACCAGCTAAGTATGCTGCAGTCTCAAGGGTACAGAACATTGCAGGGACTTCAAAGTGTATTGGATGTTGACGCTGAGGCAAAAAGAATGGAATGTGATTATATTTGGCATAATAGTCAAATTATTAAAACAAGTGAATGAAAGGTTTAAGTTGTGTCGAATGTTGTTGTGGTGGGATCCCAATGGGGAGACGAAGGAAAAGGTAAAATAGTTGACTGGTTGTCAGAACGTGCTGATGTGGTTGTGCGTTTTCAGGGTGGCCATAATGCCGGACATACTCTTGTGATTGATGGGCAAGTTTATAAGCTTAGCCTTCTACCTTCAGGAATTGTTCGTGGCGGAAAACTATCTATCATCGGTAATGGCGTTGTTGTTGACCCTTGGGCATTGGTTGATGAAATTAAGAAGTTAGCTGGCCAGGGTGTGACAATTAATGCTGAATGTCTCCTCGTTTCTGAAGGTTGTGCTCTGATTCTTCCTCTTCATGGTGAGCTTGATGGTATTCGTGAAGATGCTTCGAAAGCCCGCTCTGAGACTGGTCCCGTCATTGGAACCACGAGGCGCGGTATAGGCCCAGCCTACGAGGATAAAGTCGCGAGGCGTGCTATCCGTGTTTGTGATCTTAAATCCGAAGAAACAGTCTCTAAACGCGTTGATGTGCTCCTATCACATCATAACCCATTAAGAAGAGGGCTTGGGTTTGATGAAGTAGATCGTGCCGCCCTAATTTTAAAAATTATGGAAATTTCAAAACACATTCTGCCACTGGTTGGTGCTAGTTGGCGCGTGCTTGATGAAGCAAGACGCGACGGTAAGAAAATACTATTTGAAGGTGCCCAGGGTATAATGCTTGATATTGATCATGGCACTTATCCGTTTGTTACGTCCTCCAATGTTGTGGCATCGCAGGCTGCTGGTGGCTCGGGCGTTGGCGCTAATAGTCTTGATTATGTTCTTGGTATAACCAAAGCTTACACGACCAGAGTTGGAAGTGGTCCGTTTCCTACAGAATTATTTGATGAAGTTGGACAAGGGCTTGGTATGCGTGGTCATGAATTTGGGACAGTTACTGGTCGAAGTCGCCGTTGCGGCTGGTTTGATGCGGTTATGGTGCGACAGGTTATGAAAATTTCTGGAATTACAGGTATTGCACTTACTAAACTTGATGTTCTGGATGGTATGGAAGAACTTAAAATTTGCGTCGGTTATGAACTTAATGGTGAAAAACTTGACTACTTCCCTGCATCAACAGATGATCAGGCGGGAGTAATCCCAGTTTATGAAACCATGGATGGATGGAGTGAGAGTACATTTGGTGCCCGAAGTTGGATTGATCTTCCTGCGCAGGCCATTAAATATGTACGCCGCATTGAAGAACTGATCGAAACGCCTGTGGCTATTCTCTCTACAAGTCCAGAACGTGAAGATACAATTCTGGTTAAAAATCCATTTGAAGGTTAATTATTTATCTATTGTGATAACGCCGTCTTCTTCAGCCGCAATTTTCATAGCGGCTTGCAGTTTTTCAAAGGCACGAGCTTCTATTTGTCGAACACGTTCGCGGCTAATATTGTACTCAAGGCTGAGTGTCTCAAGTGTTTTTGGCTCGTCGGTAAGACGGCGCTCTGTAATAATGTGTTGCTCTCGTTTATTTAGATCACCCATTGCATTTGCCATAAGTCCGCGTCTGTATGTCATTTCTTCGGAAGCAGCGTATGCAGTTTCCTGATCTGGAGTGTTTTCATCCACAAGCCAGTCTTGCCACTCGCCTTCAATATCAGCACGCATTGGTGCATTAAGGGAATGATCAGAACCTGCCATACGTCGGTTCATTTGAACTACGTCGTCTTCGTTGACATCTAATCTCGTAGCAATTTCTTTAACCTGATCTGGATGAAGGTCCCCTTCATCTACCGCTTCTAACTGACCTTTAATGCGGCGTAGATTAAAAAACAGTTTCTTCTGTGCGGCAGTAGTTCCAATTTTTACAAGTGACCAAGATCGAAGAATATATTCATGAATTGATGCTTTAATCCACCACATAGCATAAGTAGCAAGCCTAAAGCCTCTGTCGGGATCAAAACGTTTTACAGCTTGCATCATTCCCACATTACCTTCAGAAATAAGATCACCAACAGGTAGGCCGTATCCTCGGTAACCCATAGCAATTTTGGCAACAAGGCGTAGGTGTGACGTTACTAGTTTATGGGCTGAATCTGTATCCCCATGCTCTGTCCACGCTTTGGCAAGCATGAATTCCTCACCCGGCTTAAGCATAGGAAATTTACGAATCTCATGCAGATAGGCGGTTAAGCTGCCTTCTGGTGTTAGAGTAGGTAAACTTTTATTTGCCATATTGAGGTTTTTCTCGATCCTTTTACTATCATTTATAGTTTAATTATACATTAAGGCGTTATTTAGGCGGTCTCTAAAGCTTTTATTAAGCGTTTCATATCATTTGGTAATTCTATTTCAAAAGTCAAGGCCTCCTTGGTTGCCGGATGTGTGAAGCCAATTAAATAAGCGTGGAGCGCCTGACGATTAAAATCAGCAAGGGCCGCCTTTGCTTTATCCGTGAAATTTTTTTGCGGATTGTTTCTTCGACTATACAGTGGATCACCAACCAATGGGTATCCTTCGTGTGCCATATGAACACGAACCTGATGAGTTCTGCCCGTTTCGAGGCGACATTCTACTAAGGATAAACTTGGTGGGATGCCCTGCCTGACGTTTTCTCGGGATGTTATTTTTCTTGGTGGTTCCACCCTTTTCATAACTTTATAGTGAGTAATAGCATGTTTTCCACTTGGGTTGACGGCTATCTTCAAGCGATTTTTCTTATCGCGCTTGAGTGATAAGTCTATTGTTCCAATTGTTGGGTTTGGAACACCCCAACATATAGCCATATAGGCTCGCTCCAAAGTGTGCTTAGCAAATTGCTTTGAGAGCCCCCTATGCGCAAGATCTGACTTTGCCACGACCATTAGGCCGCTTGTGTCTTTGTCGATCCTATGGACGATGCCTGGCCGCCTAACACCATTAATACCTGAAAGACTATTTCCACAGTGATGGATGAGAGCGTTAACCAAAGTGCCAGTATTGTTTCCCGGTGCTGGATGAACTACCATTCCAACAGGTTTATAAATAACTAGCAAATGTTCATCCTCATGATGGATATCAAGCGGAATATCCTCTCCTTCTGGTATAGGATCAATTATTTCAGGTATTTCTATTGTAAAACCATCTCGAGGCTTAACGCGGTAGGATGGATCATCAATAATCTTATCGTTACCGTGCATTATAACTTGACCTTCTGTGATCAGGCTTTTAAGACGGGAACGACTAACGTTATCTAGTTTTATGCTTAAGAATTTGTCAAGGCGCAAGCCTTTACCATCTTCTTCAGCCACTATTTCATAAATATGAGGTGCTTGATTTATCATGACAGAAGAACCAATGCCAAAAAACTACCAATTACTCAAGGGAATTGTGATTACTCTTGGTATATTAATTATTGCCATGGTGATTACTCTCGTTGTTGCATCGGTCATGAAATACAATGATCAGAAGCGTGCTGAGGCTAAATTAGTAGAAAAATACTCGACCCCTCAGTTATTAAACCCAACAGTATCAATGCCTTTTGATATAAGTTTGATACTTGAGCCGGGCCAAGAAATTATTACCGTTGAGGGTCACGATCTAGGCATTTTGCTCAGCCTAGGGACCGCAGATGTTATAGAAAAAATCCTACTTGTTAGTTTCAGTGGTAAAATTATGGGGACTATAAATACGCGTTAGCGTATTGAAATTTATTATTTTTCCTCAGAAACCGGCAGAGAAAATTTAACTAAACCCTTCATTTTGGCAGGATCAATAGGTTTTCCTCTACGAAGAATGATGATTCGGCCTGCACGGGCAAGCGATTTTGCCTGCTGCTTTACAGCAAGCATGTATTTACGCCACTGATCATCGGGATCACTATCTTTAGCGCGATCCTTTGCAATTTTAATAGCAATATCGTTTGGGCTAACGGTTTTACCGCCAGCAATAGCATCGATAATATAAAGTCGAATAGGATCTTCTCTTTCTTCAACTTCTTTGTTTTGTTCATTTAAATCTGACATGATTGGCGTTTAACATGTTTTAAGTAGAGATGCACTGTTTTTTAAAATTTACCTCTAGCAATAAAAGCTCCATTTCTAAAATCTGGCTTATTATATTTAAAGGGCGTTCCATCAAGGTTTGTTATTGATCCGCCCGCGGCGTTTAAAATGGCATGACCAGCTGCGATATCCCATTCCATGGTGGGACTAAACCTAGGATAAACGTCTGCGTCTCCTGCCGCAACGACGCAAAACTTCAAAGAACTACCTACTGATATTGTGTCTTTTACTTTTAAATTTTCAAGAAACATCTTCGTATCATTATCAAGATGAGATTTGCTGGCTAGTGCAATTAAATTTTCTTGGTTTGCTTCTCGAACATAAATCGGACTTTCATCTCCAATGTAAATCCCGTTATGAACTTGTTGAAGGGTTACAGTATTTTGGTTCCTGGTGGTGAAAAGTTCGCCACTTGCGGGGATATAAATTATTCCAAATGTCGGTTTACCATCTTCGATGAGAGCAATATTCACAGTAAAATCTTTACCCCCAGAAATAAATTCTTTTGTTCCATCAAGTGGATCGACAAGCCAGAACCTATCAGTGACGTGTGGAATTTTACCCTCACTTGCGCTTTCTTCGGCAATGATAGGTATTTCTGGAGCAACTTCTCTAAGGTCACGTAAAATAATTTTTTCAGCGGCTTGATCGGCTAATGTAACGGGTGATCTGTCTTCTTTATAGCTCACTCCCATTTTACCGGCCCTTATTTGCATTATTTTTTTACCCGCCTCAATCGCTGTCGGGCGTAATTTTTTGCAGTAAAGGTCGTATTGGATTGTTTTCATTTTTATTATCAATCTTAAGAAAAGTGTACCGTTAAATTTTTATTTTTTATAGTGAATATTATATTTATAATGAAAATTATACCTAGCGGTCTAGGTTAACTGCAAGATAGAAATTTAATTAAAAAAAGAAATAAATTTTAAGTTTAAAGCACCAAAGTTAAGGCTAATATAAGTATTATTTTTTTATAATTTTACCTACTTATTATAAATATCACGTTGAAATTTATTTAACAAACCCTTTAAAGTCTTGCAGTTTTTTAAAAAGAGTATTATGTGACGAGAATGAGTAATGAAGATATGAATAGCTTGGGAATAAATAAAAGTCCCGCCGATACACGAGTAGTTGTAGCTATGTCGGGTGGGGTTGATAGCTCCGTTGTAGCTGCCAAGCTTAAGGACGAGGGTTACGACGTAGTAGGGATAACTCTCCAGTTATATGACCATGGCGTTGCTATCCAGAAAAAAGGTGCCTGTTGTGCCGGTCAGGATATTCATGATGCACGCCAAGTTTCTGAAGCGATTGGCATTCCACATTATGTTCTTGATTATGAAAACCGTTTTAAAGATAGTGTTATGGAGGACTTCGCCGATAGCTATATACGTGGTGAGACGCCAATACCTTGTGTTCGTTGTAATCAGGAGGTAAAATTCAAGGATCTGCTGATTACCGCCAAGGACTTGGATGCTGATGTGCTCGCAACCGGCCATTATGTCAGGCGAGTAGGGGATGCTACCCAAGCGCAAATGTGTAAAGCTGTAGATCCCCTCAAAGATCAAAGTTATTTTCTTTTTGCTACCACCCAAGACCAACTCAATTATTTGCGCTTTCCCCTTGGAGGATTAGTCAAAGACGATGTTCGACAACTGGCAGAAAAATATGGACTAAGTATTTCTGATAAACCTGACAGCCAAGACATCTGCTTTGTACCCGAGGGAGGTTATGCTGGAGTGATAGAACGCCTGCGGCCTGGAGCAGGCGAGCCTGGTGAAATCATTCATCTTGATGGCCGAGTTTTGGGTGAGCATAAGGGCATTATTTATTATACCATAGGTCAACGTCGGGGTATTGGGGTTGGTGGGGGAGACCCACTTTATGTCATTAAACTTGACCCTAATAAAAAACAGGTAATAGTTGGTCCTAAGGCTGCACTTGAAATATCTAAAGTTTTCATCAAAGAGCTTAATTGGCTCGGAGAAAAAATTCCGGAAGAGGGGATCAAAATACAAGTAAAAGTTCGCTCAACAAGCTCTGCAGAAGCGGCCACACTATTTGCTGGTGAGAGTGACGATAAAGCCCACTTTATACTAGATAAACCTGAGTATGGTGTATCTGCCGGTCAAGCGGCAGTCTTTTATGATGAGAACTTCCTTTTAGGTGGTGGCTGGATAATCCGTGCGGTTTCCTCGTATGTTGCTTAAGCTAAAATTTCTATTTACAGCGATATTACAATTCTCTATAAAGTGCGCGTGTTCGGCCCTTCACTAGGAGTCGAATTTAAACATTTTTAGCCTTATATTTAGGAATGGCGGGGTAGCTCAGCTGGTTAGAGCAGCGGAATCATAATCCGCGTGTCGGGGGTTCAAGTCCCTCTCCCGCTACCAAATATAACAAGGACTTAGCTAGATTGTAGTTAGGTCTTTTTTATTTTAGGGTCCGTATAGGGTCCGCCGTAACAAACTACTTCCATATAAATTGCATTTTAACTCTGAGGCAAGAACACTTTAAATAAGATGAGTAAATATCCTTGATTTTTTTGTCTGACATTATTGCGAGCTATTTATTAGTAAGTAATTTATAATATTTCTTTAATATTTCTTTAATATTTCAAACTGTTGTGTAAGTATCTGTTGCAGAAATAAACGCTAATATAGGTGCTGTTTTGAAATATAGTGCTGCTATGTTAAATATTGGGGCAATCATGACATTTAAATTATTCCCAATTTTTAACCCACTATTAATTTTTGAAATTAGATTATGGTGTAAGTTAATTAAATTTTGTTCATGAAAAATAATAATATATTTCAGAATTTAAAATGGATTGAGAATGGATTTGAGTTTATTAAAGGATACAATAGAAAGAGCTAAAAAGTACCAGACAAAGCTGATAATTGTTACTGGAAAAGATGCTTCTCGACTTTTGGAAATTGCTAGTGCTGTTGATGATTTTCAATTGATAAATATGGATCTAGAGCTTTCAGAAAAATTGGTGGATATTCCTAAGCAGAACCGACCTAAATTAATTACTTCGGTCTTTGCTGACTTGCTAATTGAAAATCGATCTAAAGTATTATGTTTGGATCATATTCATATTTTATTTGATTGCACACTTTCTGTTGATCCGCTTAAATTATTACGAAGCAACGCAAAAAATTTAACTTTGGTAGTTGCATGGCCTGGAGATAAAAATGCTTCTTCTTTAAGTTATGCTACACCGAACCATCCAGAATACCGTTCTTATAAAGTATCTGAATATGATGAAACTATTTTTATTGAAGCAGAAAAAAGAATTTAGGAAGAAACATGAAATACGGCGATTTAATAAATTTCGAACCATTAACAGAGGTATTACAACTTCGTGCAGCCAATGATCTTAAAACTGCAGAAAACATGGTTAAGACATATGTTATTTCAGACGAGATGGCAGAGCGACTAGTAGATGTTTTACTTCCTCAGCTTCAATTTGATTCACCTGCAGATAATAAAGGTGTATTGATCGTTGGCAACTATGGCACTGGTAAATCACATTTAATGTCCGTAATATCTAGCGTGGCTGAACATGGTGAATTTGCAGATATTCTCAATAACGCAACTGTTGCAAAGGCCGCAAAAACAATAGCGGGGAAGTTTAAGGTTATTCGCGCTGAAGTCAGCGCTGCTTCAGAAATGTCTCTCCGGGACATTGTGACCAGCCTTCTCACCGATGAACTGGCTAATATGGGTGTAAAATATATTTTTCCTCCTGCAGACGAAACTATCAATCATAAAACCTTTTTTGAAGATATGATGACAGAATTTCATGCTGCCTACCCTGACCAGGGCCTACTTTTTGTTGTGGATGAACTGCTCGACTATTTAGATTCCAGGAATGACCAGCAAGTTATTCAAGATCTTGGATTTATGCGCGAAATCGCCGAAACATGCTCAGCACTAAAATTTAGATATATTGCAGGCATTCAGGAAGCAATTTTTGATAGTCATCGATTCCAGTTTGCTTCTGACAGAATACGCAGAGTAAAGGATCGGTTTGAGCAAGTTTTTATTGCCCGTAATGATATCAAGTATGTAGTTTCTGAGCGTTTGTTAAAAAAATCAGCCGATCAGCAAGCAAAAATCCGAGAATATCTAACGCCTTTTGCAAAATATTACGGTAATATGAACGAACGCATGGATGAATTTGTTAGATTATTTCCAGTTCACCCAGATTATATTGATACCTTTGAATCCGTATCAGTAGTAGAAAAAAGGCAAATTCTTAAGAGCCTGTCTATTAGCATGACTAAGCTCTTAAAACTAGATATCCCGAAAGATTATCCGGGCACCATTGCATATGACAGTTATTGGAAGGAATTAAGCGCCGATGCAAGTTATAGGACCCTGCCTGATATTCGGGATGTAATTAATGTAAGCGATGTTTTGCAAGAGAGGGTCAATCAAAGCTTTAGCCGCCCGGCTTATAAAAATATGGCGTTAAGAATTATTGATGCATTATCCCTCCATAGATTAACTTTAAATGACATTCATTCGTCACTGGGAGCAACTGCCCGAGAGTTGCGGGACGCTTTATGTCTCTATCAACCTGGTATCGAAGAGTTAGGTGGAGAGCCAGCAGATGATCTTCTCTCGCAAGTCGAGACTGTCCTGCGAGAAATACATAAAACTGTCAGCGGCCAGTTCATATCAAGCAATCCGGATAACAATCAATACTATCTGGACCTTAAAAAGACAGATGATTTTGATGCAATAATTGATCAGAAGGCTGAAACTTTAAGCCCTGATGCACTCAATCGTGCTTATCACAAAGCGCTCTACAATATTCTTGAATGTTCCGATTTGCCAGCAGCAGAATATAGAAACTTATGGGGCAATGAGGTTAATTGGGCAGAGCGTAAAAGCGGCCGCATGGGTTGGTTATTTTTTGGCACTCCCAACGAACGTAGTACCGCCTACCCACCGAGAGACTTTTACCTTTACTTTGTTCAGCCTTTTGAGACACCAAAAATAAAAGATGACAAATTGGTGGATGAGATTCAATTCGCGCTCTCTGGAATAGATGAAGAATTCAAGACAGCTTTAGAACATTATGCAGCCGCAATAGATTTGGCGGGAACCGCATCTGGTCCTGCCAAATCGACTTATGAGGCAAAAGCCGGCGGTTTCCAAAGTATAATGAACAAGTGGCTTCAAGAACATATGACAACTGCCTTTGAAGTTACTTACCAAGGCCGCTGTAAAGCAATGATGAAGTGGGTTACAGGTCAATCACTTCGAGACCGAGCAGGGCTGAGCGCGAACGAGCGTATCAATTTTAGAGATATGATCAATACCATTGCAGGCATCTGCCTTGCACCTCATTTTGAAACGCTAGCTTCTGGTTATCCAACCTTTTCGATATTGGTCACTAGTAGAAACCGTGAGCGGTATGCACAGGACGCTATTCGTGTCATCTGCGGTGGAAACCCTACAAAGCAGGCAACTGCTGTTATGGATGCGCTTCAACTATTGGATGGCAACCGCATCGCTCCCAGCCATTCTAAATATGCCAAATATATTTTAGAAAAACTTAAGAAAAAACCTCATGGTCAAGTTGTTAATCGAGCGGAAATATTAGAAAATGTAAATGGAGACGACTACCTTAATCCGGATGACTTTCGCCTAGAGACTGAATGGGTAGCGCTTCTACTTGTTGCTCTGGTGTATTCTGGTGATATCGTGTTGGCTATACCGGGCCATAAATTTGATGCTAGCAAACTCTCAGGCCTAACATCAGCTTCAGTTGATGATATTGCGGCTTTTAAACACATTGAACAACCCAAAGACTGGAACTTGCCAGGATTACAAGCGCTTTATGAGTTACTTGGTTTGCCGCCGGGCCTCGCTATTGAATTATCTCAAAATAAAGATAGCAGTATTCCTGCCATGCAGGACCGTGTGACAAGCAAGGTCAAACAATTAGTCACTGTGCTCCATAGTCTGAGAGATCGCTTGCCCTTTTGGGGTGCTAGCGTGCTCACCGAGGCAGAGGCAGCTCAATATAAAAACCAATTAAACGAAAGTAAAATATTTTTGGAGAGCCTACAGGCATACACAACTACTGGAAAGCTAAAGAATTTTCGGTATGCTGCGGAACAAGTTAGAGAGCAGGAAGAAGGGTTAAACCTGCTTATTAAAATAGAAAAATTACAAACATTAGTGACCGACCTTTCACCATTGGCAACTTACCTGTCAAAAGCAGAAACAATTTTGCCAATGGAACATGAATGGATTGAACAAGTAAAAGCATTAAGACTAGACACCTTGCAAAGTTTAAATAATGAAAGCGCACGCTCAAAATCAAATTTCCTCTCGCTGGTTAACAGTACACTTAGTGAGTTAAAGAACGAGTACATCCGTATCTATGCGGGGCTTTACGCGAAAGCTAGACTTACCTTATCCGAAGATAAGTTAAAAGCGGCATTACTTAATGACAAACGTTTGGTGCAACTACAAGCTTTGAGTACCATTGAAATTCTACCTAGCAATCAATTGTCAGAATACCGAAATAGTTTGGCAAGCTTGAAAACCGCTAATTCATTACCTGAAAAAGAGTTGTTAGTGGACCCGATATCCAATAATTCAGATTTCCGTCCTGCCCTTGAAGATTTAAATATATCGGCTAGTACTAAGCTTAGCAATCTAGAAGGTAAATTAGGTCAGATTTTTAATAGCTGGACAGATACACTATTAGAAAACCTAGAAGACCCAATAACCAAAGACAGTCTAGGATTGCTCAGCGATACAGACAACCTAATGATTAAGTCGTTCATTGCTGATCGATCACTACCTGAGCCAATTGAAGAGGACTTCATAAAAGCACTGCGTCAAGTATTACAGGGTTTGGTTCCTATTGAGGTAAGCAAGGAGGAAGTGCAAGACGCCTTATTTGCACAGGGATCGGCAGCAACAGTGGATCAACTTAAACAACGTCTTGAACAATACCTTAGTAATAAATGTAAAGGCCAGGATGTTAACAAAGTGCGTATAGTACTGAAATAAGGATTAAAAATGGATCAGATCGAACTCTCGATTAATGAAGAACAAGAGAATATAGAAGAAGGACCCGTTGAGTGTTTGGGTAAAACCTTTGATAATGATGAAGATCGTCGTCAGTATTATTTAGATCTATTAGCGGAGAAACTTAAAGACCCTGAGTTTAAAAAAATTGAAGGCTTCCCAATAGGTGAAGATGAAGACATACTGAACCTTTCTGATCCACCTTATTACACGGCTTGTCCAAACCCCTGGATTGCTGACTTTATTACTGAATGGGAAAGCCAGAAAATAGAAAAAGAAGATGGCAATCATTACCATCGAGAACCTTTTGCATCAGATGTCAGTGAAGGTAAAAACCATCCTATCTATAACGCCCATAGTTATCATACTAAAGTGCCGCATAGAGCAATTATGCGATATATTTTGCATTACACAAAACCAGGCGACATTGTATTTGATGGATTTGCTGGAACAGGCATGACTGGTGTTGCTGCGCAAATGTGTGGAAATAGGGAAGAAGTGCACGCTCTCGATTATGTAATTAAATCTGGAGGTGAAATTTTCGAAAAAAATGCTTTAGAGAATAAAAGTTATGATGGAAAGGCCTTCTCTAAAATTGGTGTGAGGCATGCAATCTTGAACGATTTATCCCCAGCGGCTACATTTATAGCAAAAAATTATAATGCCTCAGTTGATCTCATGAGTTTCAAAGACAAGTTTGAAAAATTGATAGGCTTACTTAAAAGTGAAACGTCATGGATGTGGGAAACTCTGCATCATGATAACAAGACTATTGGTCAAATAAATTATATTGTTTGGTCTGATCTCTATAGTTGCCCAGAATGCTCCAATGAGTTTGTTTATTACGATCAAGCCTTTATTAAAATCGATAAAGAGACACGATTTACTCCAGAATTTAATTGCCCACACTGTAATTGTTCGATATCAAAAAATCCCAAAAAGGGAACCCCTTATGAAAAACCTAACAGAGTATTTGAAACGTACTTTGATGCGATTATTAACAAATCAATGGAAAAGCAAAAGCAAAAGCCCGTTTTAATTAATTACAGTGTGGGAAGCAAAAGATTTGAGAAAAAACCCGATAACGAAGATCTTGATAAAATAATGAAAATCGTTATGGATGATGAAATAAAACAACACATACCGTCAGATAAAATTATTAATGGAGAAAAATCATCAGATCCTTTCTCATGTGGACTAAAGTATGTGCACCAATTTTATACTTTAAGAGTTTTGGTGTCACTTGGAAAATATCTACATTTCTCCGAGAATGATCACACTCTAAACTTTATATTTGGCAGCATTCTGCCTAAACTCACGGTTATGAACCGCTATATGCCACAGCACGGGAGTAGAGCTTTGGTTGGGCCTATGGCAAATACTCTATATGTCCCACCTGTTTGTGTCGAAAATAATGTTATTGATCAAGTTATTTTTCAATACAAGAAGATCTTTAAGGCATTAAATATATTTGATGGATCTTTAATTACAACTCAGGCGGCTCAATCAATTCAAGTTCCACCAGAATCTATTGATTATATCTTTCTTGATCCTCCATTTGGCTCAAATATAATGTATTCAGAACTAAGTTTTATAAGAGAGTCATGGCTCAATTTAGTAACAAATAATAATATGGAAGCTATTGAAAGCAAGGCTCAAGATAAGAACCTTGAAACGTATATGTTTTTGATGAAACAATGTTTTGATGTTGCCTACAGATATCTAAAACCAGGCAGATGGATGACCGTTGAGTTTTCAAATACCAAATCACGTGTCTGGAATGCAATACAAATTGCGTTAAATGATGCTGGTTTTATAATAGCATCCATCAATGCTTTAGACAAATCTAGAGGAGGGTTGCATTCCATGCTTGGCCCTACAGCCGTTAAGCAAGACCTTATAATTTCGGCTTATAAGCCGAATGGAGGATTTGAAGAACGCTTTACAAATGAAGATAACGAAACTGGGGTGTGGGATTTTATTCGAACACATTTAGGCTATTTACCGGTATTAAAAACAAATGGTAAAGAGATAATGAAAATACCGGAACGTGACCCCCGTATTTTATATGACCAGGTGGTCGCTTATTTTGTTCGAAATTTACGTGATGTTCCCGTATCCAGTAAAGAGTTTCAAGAAGGATTGTTAGAACGGTTTTCAGAAAGAGACGGTATGATATTTTTACCAGAGCAAGTTTCTCAATATGACAAAGCTCGTATCACTAGCGTCCAACTGCGCCAATTGGATATATTTGTAGATGATGAAGCATCTTCCGTTGAGTGGCTACGTCAACTATTAAATGATAAGCCGCAAACCTATCAAGACATTCATCCGAAGTTTATTAATGAGTTATCTGGCTGGAAAAAAGCGGAATTACAACTTGAACTTTCGATGTTACTTGAACAAAACTTTATTAAGTTTGATGGGAAAGACCAGATACCACCGCAAATCCACAGTTATTTATCCACTAATTTTAAAGATCTGCGCAATCTGTCAAAGGATGATTCAAGCTTATTAAATAAAGCAAAAGATCGCTGGTATGTGCCCAACCCTGAAAGAGAAGAGGACTTACAGAAATTACGAGAGCGATCCTTACTTAAACAGTTTGAAGATTACAAAACTCATACCGGTAAAAAGATAAAAATAATAAGAATGGAAGCTGTGCGCTGTGGCTTTAAAAAAGCCTGGCAGGAACGTGATTACGCTACGATAATAAAAGTTGCTGAGAAAATTCCACAGAACCTATTACAGGAAGATCCGAAGATTTTGATGTGGTATGATCAGGCACAAACTCGTTCTGACAATACGTTTTAAGGGGGAGGACATGTTTGTAATTGGTCAGTGGGTTTGGTCCACAGAGCATTGTCAAGCTGCCAAAGTAATAGAGACTTCTTCGCTTTGGGGCGAGGGGTATAGCAAATTGTGGCTACCTCAGAGTGATACTGTTGTTAGGATCGCTAATGAGAGCTTATCAATACTTAGTGAAGCTTCCCCTATTACTACATCCCGGGTCACTTTTATTTCAACTGCCGCTCGTATCGCTGCGAGCCAAAGTGAGGATGTTTTGCTAGCCCCCATCGGCAGTAACGTCATACCGCTGCCCCATCAACTTAAAGCTTTGAATAAAGCAATGTCTAAATCGCAGGTGCGTTATTTATTAGCGGATGAAGTTGGACTAGGTAAAACTATTGAAGCAGGCCTCGTAATGCGTGAGCTGAAACTTCGTGGTTTGGTTCGCCGTATTTTAGTTGTTGCACCTAAAGGCATAGCCATTCAATGGATTAGCGAAATGCAGGTGCATTTTAATGAAAAATTTAATCTTCTGATACCGAGTCAATTTGGTGAGGCCGATAATAATATCTGGAAAGTGCATGACCAGGTAATTTGCTCAATGGATTCGATCAAACCAATTGAAAAACGTAAAGGGTGGAGTTTAGAGAAGATCAACAAATACAATAAACGAAGGTTTGAAGACCTTATATCAGCAGGGTGGGATCTTATTGTTGTTGACGAATCTCACCGTCTTCAAGGCAGCACAGAAAATGTTGCTAGATTTAAATTGGGACAAGGCCTTGCAGATGCCTCACCCTATTTACTGCTACTTTCTGCTACCCCACACCAAGGTAAATCGGACGGATTTCAACGGTTGTTGTCTCTTTTGGACAGTGACTTTTTTCCTGACGAAGCCAGCGTTACTCAGGAACGGGTCAAACCCTTTGTAATAAGAACAGAAAAAAGTCAGGCAATCGATGCCGAAGGGCACTCATTATTCAAGCCTAGGAAGACCCAGCTGATAACCGTGAACTGGAAAGCCAAACATGCCCTGCAGCGTACATTGTATGATGAGGTAACTGAATACGCACGTGAAGGTTATAATCAAGCGAAAGCAACAAAACAAAATGCTATTGGTTTTTTAATGATTTTGATGCAGCGTTTAGTCGTCTCTAGCCCCGCAGCTATTAAAGCAACACTTACGCGCAGGTTAGAAGTCCTTAATAACCCATCTCTTGCCACACAAACGTCAATGTTCACGGAAGAGGAATGGGAAGAATTCGACGGCCAGCAACAAGCCGATGAGCTTCTCAATATGAGATTTAAGGCCCTTAAGAATGAGAAGCACAAGGTTCAATGGTTGCTCGACATTGCAGAAGATTGTGTTCAGCTAGGAATTGATGCTAAGGCAGACGCATTGCTAGACTGGATAACCCAATTACAAAGAGAAGAAAACGATTCAAACTTAAAAGTACTTATCTTTACTGAGTTTGTGTCTACTCAAGCAATGATCGCTAATTTTCTCTCAAGCCGAGGCATATCTGTTGTGATATTGAACGGTTCTTTGGGGATGGAAGAAAGAAAACATGTACAACAAGAGTTTGCAAAAGATATTCGGATCTTGATTTCTACGGATGCTGGTGGCGAAGGGCTTAATCTACAGTTCTGCCATATTATTATTAATTATGATATTCCTTGGAATCCTATGCGTCTGGAGCAGCGCATTGGCCGTGTTGACCGTATTGGTCAAAAGAAGGTGGTTCGGGCACTAAATTTAGTGTTAGAGGATACAGTTGAACATAGAGTTCGTGAGGTGCTCGAAGAAAAACTGAATATTATACTCGATGAATTTGGTGTTGATAAAACAGGGGATGTGCTTGATTCAGTAGAAGCTGGTCACCTGTTCGATGAACTTTACACAGGTGCTTTCCAAAATCCTGATAAGATTGATCAGGAAATTGAAAAAGCCCTTCAAGAATTAAGAACACAAGCTAAGTCAAATCAAAGTGGGAAATATTTATTTGAAGATTGCTCCTCGATAAATACAGAGCAGGCTGCAATGTTACAAAACCATCCTTTGCCTTATTGGCTTGAGAGAATGACATTAAGCTATTTGTCTCAATCAATAGATGCTTCTATTGCCAAGAATGACAAAATCTGGAATTTGCAATGGCCAGATGGCGAGTTATGGGATAATTGTATTTTTTCAAACAGTCGGACTGAAGATGATGTAGGTGGTCAGTTGATTACGCTGGACCTGCCAAAAATTCGTAAATTAGTGCAAAATATCCCATCATGGATTCCAGGCTACGTTATTCCTCAGGTGACCATTCCAACTATTCCTGACACAGTTGATGGAATTTGGTCGCTTTGGCAGATATCCCTTGGTCAAAAAACGACAAGTAAATATAGTCGTGATAGAGATGGTGTTTCTGAGTTGAAGATGTTTTTTCCTGTTTACTTCACGTCACAAGGAAAAAGTTATCAGGCAACTGCAAAACGCATTTGGGAAGCTTTATTGAGTAACGATCCTGTACGACATGATAATCAAATCCAGGCAGAAGCCCAGTTACATCAGGACCCTGAAAATATATTTGATGAAGCACGAATACATGCAGAAAATGCAGGAGCTAAAATTTTTATTGAACTTAAAGAAAAACATTTAAAGTCCTTAAAAGACATAAAAGAAAAAAGTGAGCATGGCTTCCAGGCAAGGCAAAAGGCAATTGATCGAATTGGCTTGCCGGAAGTTAAAACATTTAGACAAGTTAAACTTGATCAAGAGATTGAAGAATGGAAGTGCTCATTTAACGAAAGCAAACAGATAACGCCTGAACTTACAGCGTTGTTAATTTTATCGGTGGTGCCAAGAAATGGGTAAATATTCATCAAAACAGTGTTCGTGGAGAAATATAGTACTCGATCAACTAATACCAGGCATATCGGAATATTTTGTAGTTGAAGATCCGGATCAACTAATGACAGAACCAGGTATTCAAACACAACTTCAAGAAAGAGACTGTGAATTTTATCCTTTCGATAATTCAGTCGAATTTCGTCATTTTTATGAATTAAAAGTTCGTCATGAGAAAAATTCTAATAATGTTACTGGGCACTCGAAGTCTCTTGTCATCAGTATTGATACAGAAAAGAACACTGCAAATGATATTCCATTTGATATCTACAGGCATTCAAAAAAAATCAGTCTTTCATTATCTGATTGTTTTCCAGATTTATATCAAGATGTATTAACATACCTTGATCCGGAAGAGTTAGATGCTCTAGAAGAGGCTATTTCAGAATACGCTCCTGGCAAACTAGGAAGCAAAGCAAGCTCTGATTTTATTTTACGACATATATACCAGGTGGCACCTGAAGTCATTCAAACACCTGCAGATTTACTTCGCACATTATTGCGTATTCATTATCGTGATATAAAAATTCCTTTAACTTTTAAGAAGAGATTAACAGAATTATTAAGTAAACGCAGACATTTTCAGAATTGGCCACTGGATGAAATAATTAATGATAGCCATTCGTTTTTTCACTTTCTACAAAGCCATTGGCCTGCTTATATAGTGAAAGTACACCGTTTATTATCAAAAGATATAATAGAGCCGGATGTTATTCATATCACTCACCTACAAAAGTCGCCAGGTATAGAACTGCCATTTGGTCATGATGATGTGAAGATATACATCGACAATCTATTTATTGAAGGATATTTGACTGCGATTGAAGTAAACCACTCGAAAGCACTGTCAGATCATTGGAGCCTGATTGGTATTCAGCAAGACACTGAAAAAGAAATTGAAAAACGCATTACAGGATTTATTTCTCTTTGCCGTGAAAAACTACCAGAAGAAAATGCAAGACATCAGATGTGGCTTCAATATGCTCCGCTTTGGGCCGAGCTTAGCTATTTACATCATACTACAAAAGATACTTTGCTCGATGGTGCGCATTCTGAGTTAGTTGATTTGATTGATGACAGATTTAAAAACTGGATGTTAAAGAACTATAATAGTCTTCATAATAATCCACCTACCCCACCTGTCATGCTCAACCATATTCCCAAGAGTATGGCTCGTGAAATTGATGCTTCAAAAACAGCAAAAGTTGCATTGATTCTAATAGATGGATTGGCTTTGGATCAATGGGTAACACTTCGCAATAGTATGAGCATTTCCCACGATGTAAAAGAGTCATCCATTTTTGCATGGGTGCCTTCTATAACGTCTGTTTCACGTCAGGCATTATTCTCTGCTAAAGCGCCATTTCAGTTTGCTAAAACAATAAACACCACTAGTTCTGAACCAAAAGCGTGGGATCAATTCTGGGTGGAGCAAGGTCTGGATAAATCTGATGTTTTCTATAGAAAAAGTCTTGGTACGGACGATAATATATCTGTATTAATTGACGAATTGTCTGATCATCGATTGAGAGCAGCTGGCCTTGTTATTAATACTGTTGATGACATTATGCATGGAATGAAACTAGGCTCCGATGGAATGCATAACCAAATTAAATTATGGGGCGAGAAAGGCTATCTATCTCAATTAATTAATGCTTTAATCGACTATGGTTTTACTATACATCTCACCTCTGATCACGGTAATGTTGAAGCTTTAGGCTGTGGAAAAATATCAGAAGGTGCAGTTGCTGAATCCAGAGGAGAAAGAGCCCGGATTTATAAAACTGAAATACTGAGAGATGAAATTTATAAGGAAATAGATAAAAAGTCAGATACTGCCGTTTTATGGCCACAGATTGGATTGCCGGTTGATTACTGGCCAGTCGTTATGTCAGGACGAGAAGCGTTTGTAGCAAAGAACCAAAACATCGTTGGTCATGGTGGTATTGCCATTGAAGAAGTAATCGTGCCTTATATCAGAATTTCCAAAACTTAAAAGAAAGTGCAAGTCGTGAGCAAGAAGAAACTATCAATTGGTTTTGACCGTTATATTGAACGAGACTGGTTAGAACAGATTGCCAATTGGGTCGAAAATGGAAAAAGTAGAGATGAAATACACCAGCTTGTTGATGATTATCTCAGCCCTTACATTAATGGCGCGACATCTCTTCGTAAGACAAAAAATGTTTTATTTGGTGTATGGGTCAACAGGTCTGATGAAAACCGGTTATTCAAGGAACAAGCAATTAGTATCCTGAATAGTTGTACAAGTGATGAGCGTTTAACAATTCATTGGGGGTTATCAATTGCAAGTTACCCATTTTTCGCTTCATTGGCACGGCTTATTGGGCGATTGCTGAGGCTTCAAGATGATATTAATGGTAAAGAATTAGTACGTAGAAGTGTAGAACAGCATGGAGATACTGAAAGTGTTAGACGAGCCACTGCCAGATTATTGCAAAGCTTGGGTGAATGGGGAGTGTTGATCCCTGTTTCAAAAAGTATTTTTCACTCTGCAAAAAAAATCAAACTTGATGACCCAGATATTATAAACTGGCTATTAGCTTCCTTATTTTTCTCTAATGGTAGGGACCGTGTATCTGTCGAAGAATTAATGTCCGACCCTATATGGTTCCCATTTGAAATAACCCATAGTGCGTTTCAACCTGGGAGTTCTCAATTTTTAGAAATTATTCATCAAAATTTAGGTGATACACTTTTGTCTCTAAAGTGATAGGTAACAATAGATTTATTTGCAGCTTCCCCATACATAACTGGACGTCGTTCTTCATTCTTAAAAATGAATAATTAACATCACATTCATAGATACAAACACCTTTAGTATCATTTTAAGCGTCACATAGAATCGAAAGACATATTTTCTTTGTCACCACACACCATGCGGCCCTTTTCGATGCTCTAAGGGCCTTAAAATAAGAGCGATGAACCAACAACATAAACTACCTTGCTCCATCTCATCCCAGAATGGGTGCTATCTTATTCTTTTGTGTTAGATGTGTTGATATTAATTACATACGACATTCAACTGTTTCCAGTAAGTGCCGTATGTAAATTGATTATACTGCTTCCAGTGCATCGAGTTCCGCAAGCAGAACCATGGCATCTGGAATATTCTCCTTATGCTCCTTGTAACGTTTTGCTAATTCCATTTGTGAATCGAGGCGTTCTGCTCTGCTGTTGTTACGGCAAACATGAGCCATGTCGTTGAAGAAGGCCATTGAAGTAATGGCTGTGTCTGCTGTTGATATGACCACACGTTCTGTTGATGCGGTGGTAACATTAGTAAGTGATTTGATTCCCATGGGTCTCTCCGGTGTACGTAAGTATTATAATACGGCAATATGCCACCTCACCGCCGAAGGCGTCCTTGTTGAAAGAGGTTTGATGCTGGGGGATATGTTTTTGTTTTCATTCAGCACATATCAGTACTTCTGTCCTAGGCAATTATGTTATTTTCTATGAACCAAAAATAAAAAAATTCTCACAAAATTTTTGAAATTTTCATATATGGAATTTTTCAATATTGTCTTATCAGATATAGGTTTTATATTTGGTTGTCCGCTGTCCAGTACGGGAGCCAGTGAACAATCGGAGCGCAAGGGAGTAGCGAATGCGGCGCGCAGCGCAAGCAGTTCGTGCTCGAGTGTAGATGCTCAAAGATTGTGAACGTGCTCGGGAAAAATATCTTTTTAAAAAGTTTTATTAAACCAATTAAAATAAACCAAACACAAATAAGTGTGCTTTAAAAAAGTGTTTTTTCATGACGACTAACAGCAATATCCGGCATTGAGGTTTCAGCTTACGCTGCGCGACGCTGAGAACCGTCCCTACATTGCAGTTAGTCTGGTGGTGGAATGGGCAGGAAGGGCTAATTACAAAGCACTGGACGTCTATTTGTAGTCCTACCATGCAATTGTATTGTTTCATGGTTCATCGTTATGAAAAGACTCTTAAGTCGTGCTTCCTACTATATTTAAATAACACAATCTGAGCGTCTGCTTTCGGTCATGTCACGTATTGAAAATATTCAATAGTAACTGTAGGGTAATCTATTACAATCTGATTACTCATCAAATTCTGGGGAGGAATATTTTTTGACACATTATCCTACATTAATGAAGAGCGCTGTTGATAACTTACAACATTTAAAATTCGACAAGAACCATTTATGGCATCAGACTTTGATGTGTTTATACTGCACAATAATTGAATATTCAGACAGTTTGATTTTATTAAAAGAACAAAAAAAAGATATTACTATTCCATTGATAGTACGCAGTTTGTTTGAAGCTTATATTGATTTTCTCAATCTAATAAGCGACCGAGATTACATATTTTGCCTTAAGGTCAGCGAATTAGACGAGTGGATTAAAATTACCAAAATTGAAAATATTGAAGCAAACCCATTTATGTCCGGTTTCAATGACAAGCCTGAAATTGAAAAGCAAATACAAGAATATATTGAACAGCTGGAAGATCTCAAATCCAAAGGATTTAACAAAATGAGTTATTATGACAAATTCAAGAAAGCTGGGATGGAAAACGAGTATCGATCAGTTTACAACTTTTTATGCAGTTATTCACACAACAATATAAGAGCATTAATAGATCGGCATCTTGACTGGAATGAAGCGGAAGCTGATTTCAATATAACTATTTATTCAAGCCGACCAGAAAGCTTAAGTCACTATTTTATAGAACTCGGTTATGAATGTTTAAATAAAAGCAGCTATGAAATCCATAAAGTACTTAAATCTGGCAATGAAGGCATTTTTAATGAACCAATAAATTGACCGAATTAAGATATCAGCTTTATATAGTGAATTTGGTTCGCTTTTGAGATGTTAGTATATGGTTCGAGAAGTTCTCATACTTCTACGAGACTTCTACAAAGTTCTTTAGTGAGACTCAAAAAAGTTCTAATTGAAGTCTTTGATAATGTATTAGGTAGGTATAAGTTTTTGTTTTGGTTTGAAATAGATTGGTTTGATGTTCTTTAGAAGTATTGAGACTATCTTAAGTACTAGCGATCGAAAGACACTAATCACTGTCCCCCCCCCCATACATAAACGTACACCCCTATAGGGGTGTGTACGTTTATGTATGGGTAGAGGAATACAGCACCAGACAAATGTATGCTTATGTATGGTGCTGTATCTCAGTATCGATAATTAAATTACTTCCCAAAAATGACTATTATCCTCAGCAATTACATTCTCATTTAACAATTTAATTTTAGCTCTATTGAAGGCCTGTAGATTGGTGGCTGTCTTGTTTGCTATGCCATTATCTTTATCGAGAAGAAGATAGGCTTCTGATCTCCAGTCCGTAATATGAATGTAATTCCTTCCGGCTAATTCGGGATGTTTTCTTAAGGAGGTCGAAGTGGGCGCCACTCCTTTTTTGACAGTAACGTCATCTAAAGCCTGCAACACCAGTGCGTCTTTTTTGGATAAACTTGGCTGTCTTATAGGAGGCGTGTAAGTGGTAGATTGCAAAATTGCAGATTCAACCGGATTACCATCGTCGTCAAGCCAGGTATTAATAGGCTGTGTAATGATGTCGAATGAAGCTGGTTTAGGTTCGGGAAACTCTTTTGCCTTAGTACAAGACATTGTTACCAGCCCTTGATTATTTACAGCTTTATATTCAACATCCATAGAACCGCGAATTGAACTTGAACCTCTACTTCGATCAGCAGAACCATGGCCAGAATGATGAACAATTAGGATCGAGGAGCCAGTGACTTTCATCAATGCTGTAATATTAAACAAAAATTTTCCAAAATCACCCGCGCTGTTTTCTTCTCCTGGTCCAAAATTTCTGTGTAATGTGTCAATTACAATAAGTTTAGGAGTAGGGTTGGTTCTACGTATCGCATTGTATACTTCGTCAATCTTTTCTCTGTCTGAGAGAGAGGCCGGAAGTTTAGATAAATAGATATTATTTACTTTTGTTCCATACTTAATTTCCAAAGCTTTAAATCTTAAGGCCATTCCTCGAAAACCTTCGCCTGCTATATATACAACACTGCCTTGTTGGGTTTTGTTTCCATTCCAATCAAGTCCTGAAGCAATACAATATGAGATGTCCATTGCCAGAAAGGATTTGCAGCTTGCTGGAGCTCCGAAAAGCATGCCTAATGAACATACTTCCATATGCCCTTTAATCAGCCAGTTAAGCTTACTTGGCTTTCTGAGTATTGATCTAAGTGGGTTAAGTGTAAATTTACTCATGTTACGCCCACCCCATAAATCTATAGTGAGCAACCCGAGTATGCACATTTCCCACATGATCAATGGCAGAGCGCATTTCTTTCTCAATAATAGCTCCTCTAGTTTTTAATTGAGATATGCAACAAGATGGACTGGCAATACCAGCATTTCTAAACTCAAAGGTGTTAACCCATCCGTACGGGTGTTGATTTAGCATTTGTAATACTTTGGCTTGAGCCGGTTGCAGTTTATTTAATTTCAATTTTGTCATTATTCTCTCTCCGTTGAGAAAATAAGCCGTGACGAATTACCAGCAATGGGGTATGATCCTA